>ERZ1674051.374-NODE-374-length-11641-cov-11.340325_pt1 | contig 11641 bp, 8 predicted proteins | sample MGYA00581125_ERZ1674051 | MGnify/ENA primary metagenome ERZ1674051 (study PRJEB41354, sample SAMEA4873326) | human saliva metagenome | biome: human-associated habitat [ENVO:00009003]; feature: mouth environment [ENVO:08000002]; material: saliva material... | reverse complement strand
GATTTTTTTAGTTTCTACTTCATCTATTCCAAAATATTGAAGTTGCATAGCTAGAACAATTTGTTCAAGGAACACCACATCTAGCAAAGACTCATTTATAAATTCCTTATCTAAATTTCCATGAGCAAAATTATTTCTTTGTTTGCCTATTCGCTCTGCAATTTCAGAGTGATTATAAGAAATATTGTTTAATTTATACATGTAACGACCAAATTTATCCAGTATAGTCACACCGTATTCTTCAAATATTTGACAAATCTTTTGAGAAAGAGATAAATAGGATTCAACTGATTTTTTCAAATCTTTGTAAATTTTTTTCAGCTTTCCTGTTGAGTTTTTTATCAAACGCTCTAATTCTTTACTAGCTTCTTCTTCCAGTATTTTTCGTTGCTCGCTTTTCCATTCATCATCTGAAAATAGTCTACTAAACTCCCATTCAAATGCAGCGGTTCTTAATACAAAACTAGCAGCATCAATTATCCGACTATCCCTAAAACTCTTACCTAGATGTCTGAGATATAGATTATTTTCAGATATGTCATCTAATATCTTTCCCTCATAACCAGCAATATATTTTTGTTGAATATATCTTCCATCCTTCAATGGCTTCATCTCAATCTCAATACTTTCTTCAACCACATTGAATTCCCCAACCTTTCCTTGATTATTTGACAATTGAATATCAGTAAAACTAACATTTCTTCGATTACAAAGAAATTGGATAAACTCCTTTGCGATACGATATAACTCTCGTACAAAAGAATAATCTTGAGTTTCTTCAAAATGAAAAATCATTGACGATGATAACGCTAGAGGTGGCTTTTCGATAGATAAACTTGTTGTTCTAGTGACGCCGAAATAAACTTGAACTTCTTTTCCAAAAACGTTAAACTTCTGTTCTTCTGTCGTTGTTGAATCAAAATCATAAGTACTAATATTGATTTTTCCATCGTGTTCTTCAGGTTTATACGAAATTTCAAAAGTACGATTAATTGGATGAATATAGTTTAGCTCTAGCCCGCTAAATGATATTCGACTAATCCTAGGTCTGTCGGAATAACTTAAGAAATAGGCCAAAATCGGTACTGTAATGATACCGTTATTTTCCTGAAGTTGCGTGTGCTTATTTGTTAGAAATGTAATAACTCGATTTGTTTCATTTGCCCGTCCATAAAGAAAGTCTTCTTCTACGAATTTAGGCTTCCCTGGCCAAGCAAAGATTCCTGTTCCTATTTTTGTATGGAACCAATCATACCTAATCTCATCCTTTTCCTCTTCTTTGGGAATCAAGGATAATCTTTCTTCATTGAACGTAAAGAAAAATTCATACCCCATCATCTGTAAAGTTCCTGTCAGCATATAAAACTAAACCTCCAAATAATTTAAAATAATTGCTACTATGTCCACAGATTCCTCAAAACTCGTTTCACTGGCATATCTGAAAGATTTTTGATAGCGAGACCAAAGCTTTTTCTGATAGTCAGAGCTACGTAGTGTCTCTAATTGCTCTTCCCAATTTATCAAAATATCTAAACTTTCTCTTTTTTTAGCAGTATTGTGCAAAGCTGCATTCAGTATAGGTACATCAATCTCATCTTTTCGAAGGTGGTACAATGTGTAGAGATCATAGCGGTCACGAGGTCTAGTTGAAGCAGCTCCTCGACTTAAAATGGTTTCTAGTTTTTCAGCAAGAACTGTTTCTAAATTATAAGTCCAAACTTCTAGCTTATCCTCTGAGAAAACGGATTGCAATTGGTATGTAATTTCTCGTGGCGTAATATGGTCACCTGTTGTTATATCAATAAAAACAACTTCACGTAAGGTGTCAAATGTCGCATTTAGTTTAAGGGAAAAACCACCATATTCATCATCTTGACGAATTGGCTCTAACCTATCAATTTCAAATTGGAAACCTTCAGAAGGTCGATTGATTATTTCTTTGAAGATTGATTGAATATTTTCTTCGTTAAGTGGTTGACCTTTCAAAGTAACATCTAAATCCATTGTTGTCCGTTTATCTAAGCCAATCATCTGTCCGATAAGAAATCCACCTTTCACAATGAAAGAATCTTTATACCTGCTCTCTGAGATGAGTTTTAAAACTTCTTCAATCAGAAAATTTTGCTGAACTTGTTGAGCAGGTATCCCTTTTTCTCTTGCAATATTCTTGACTTTTGCTTTGAAACTATTAGCATTTGAAAATTTCACGACAAGACCTCCACATATGATTGTAGTTTTTCAGTTACTTTAAATAGATGTGCATAGTGATACAACTTAGTGTAATCTACAACTCCTTTTTTGAAGTAAGCTTGAAAAGCTGGGGCAATAACTTGAATATCGACATGGTAAGCTGTTCTCAAACACTCCACTAATGTTCGTTCCATATCATATACTGAGATAAACTGTCCAGCCTGTCGCTCCTGTCTAATAATACCGATTTCATGATACTTTCTAGCAACAATCGGCTTGACACCAGCTTCTTTCATCGGCCTCGTATTTGTCCCAAAAGGAAAAGTCATCACAGGCTCAAATGGAATGGTAAGTGACAGCCCATGTAACCAAAGTGCTGTTTCTAAGGAATAAATTCCTTTTGGAAAACGGTACTGTAAACTAAAATAGTCATCGATATAGGTATCTGGCAGATGATAGATACCTCTTTCAATTGATTCCACTTTCCCTTTTGAGACTAATTGATTTAGTTGTTGATAAGAAAAGTTAAGCTCTTCCATATCACGAAAAGTTATTACTCCATGATTATTTTTAATATAATTATAAACGGGTTTCTCTAACAAATTCATATCACCACCTCCAAAACAATATGCTAACACTTTAAAACAATGTTAGCACATTGTTTTAAAATAATCAACGATAAACAAAAATAATATGCTAACAAATTCGATTATTGTTAGCATATCCTTTTTTATTTCGTCGTATAAGCAAAACTCAAACTACTATCCACTCCTGATATTCTACGGAAGGTGTAGTTAGGATTGCCATTGTAGTTGGTTTCGGAGATAAGGAATGAGCCATCTGGGTAGACTTTTTCGACGAAAGCCACATGTCCGTATTCTGCTGGTGTGCCATGTCCTCCACCCGCAAATGAGAGTATGGCTCCTGCTTGCGGACTTGTTCCAGTTTCCCCACCGAGACTTGCGGCTGTACGCACCCAATCTTGGCCATTGCCCATGGTACTGATAATTGAAATTTTCTCACCATTTTTACCTTTGAGTCTTAGACCCAGTTGGTTGATACGGGCTGCGACGCCCCAAGTACATTGGCCGTAAGCATAGCCCATACCGTCACCACCTCCTGGAACAGAGTTCTCAAAGAGGTCTCCTCGTACAGCTTCAAGTGCTTTTGGATCGCTTTGTGCTGTCCCACCGTTGGGTTGACTGAAGCCTTTTTCAATTTGGTAATACCACTCACTGGCTCGTGTCTGTCGTTCAAGCAGCTTATCACCACTATTTCCTTCCCAGTAAATGAGAAATAGTTGGGCAAGACTGGCTGGACTACCTGAATTTTTGAAGAAGTCCTGTAAGCAGTTGGTGTAATAAGGACTATCCCCATGCAACATGAAATCCAGTTGTAACCCTAAGTCATACCACTTTTGATGTTTTCCTTTGGCATATTCCAACAATAAAGTATGTCTGCGTGACCCATCTGCGGTATCTGTCCATTGGCCTAAGCCTAAACCACGTTTAAGAATATTTGGGTAACGTCCATTGTATATAGTTGGACCATTGAGTGAGAGCCAACTCTCATCATCCCACGAACTGTCTGTCGCACCAATAGGCGGAGATAGATAGTCTCCCTCCGCACGTTTAGGATTGATGGAGGATTCTACCGACCAATTTCCTAAAATTGCTGCGATAGCTTGATTAGTCGCACCTTTGCTTTTGAGATAATCATAAATAGCCTTTGCTCTCTCGAACTCGTCGCCGCCAAACTGACCAATAGTTGGAAGAATGGTGGTCTGAACCTGAATCACTTTTGGAAAGTAGAAAGCTGGATTGACATAGACCAACTTATCCGTATCATCATCAATCTTTTGATAGGTGACTTTTAGACCCGTTTCGTCTTTGGTTTGACCAATAATATCTCCTGCCAAGACTTGTTGATGTTCACTCACTCGATCTGAATGAATGCCAAATAAGGTTAGTTTAGTCTTATTCACTCCCTTACCAGATGTCAAAACAATGTTCTCTCCATCAAGAGATACCTTGCCATCCATTGGAGACACAATGACTTGGCCTTCTTTTGCTTCTAAGATGATATGGTGATGAAGCGTTGGTTTCTCATCAATGACCTCATAACCATATCGGTAGGTCATGTTTAAGCTATCCTCATCGGTCTGTCCCTGAAAGGGATTATCCAATTCTTGAAGGGCTAAATAGTTGCCTTCTTCGGTCAACTCCTTTAGCTCTTCTTGGTCCTCCTCAGACAACTTGTAAGCAGGTTCTTTATACAAGTCAGACATGGATTTAATAGAGTCACCTCCATTTAAGTCCGTCCACACTTGACTGAGAAATGCTTTGTAGGTCGCACCACCTGTTTCCATGAAATCGTCAAGCTTGTAGTCTTGGTATTGATGATTCATGTAAACCATGACCTCATCAATTTTGGTGTAGTAGGCAATCCCTTTTTCGTTGGTTCTCGTATGTTCCGCATCTTCCCACGTCATGTGGGTATAGGCCTTGGTCAACTCCATCTCATCTTGTTTAATGACACTGCTACCTGAGACACTCATGAAAAAGCTCATCATCAAAAGGAGTATCAAGAGAATGCCTGAGACAATCCAAGTCAAAGGATTTCCCGCAATAGCAGAAAAGAAGGTCAGACTTCCCTTAATGGCTTGAACACCCCCCTTAACTCCTGCTAGACTGTGCTTTTTGGCATGCTTTAAAAAGGTTTGGTAGCGTCTTTGTGGTTTAAGAGGTTTCTGGCGTATGAATCCTTTTCCCTTTTTGAAATTCTGGAATCGTTCCTTTCCATGAGCCACTTTCGTCTTTGTAAAACGCACACCAGTCTGACCACCTTTCGCCGCCACTTTACCTGCTTGATAGGTAAACCTGCCATAGCGTCTGGCTTTCAAGCTAGTATCCTTTAAGGTTCTTAGCCCATCTAAATCATCATCCTGTGCCACCAAGTCAAGCGATTCAGAGGCAGCTAAGCCTAATCCAACTTTGACTTTGGTAGAGTTTTTCTTAGACTTTTGGACTTTCTTGAGTTGTTTGACCTCACGTTTGGCAGAACTTACTTCTTTTTCAGCACTTAGTCGATCAAATGACTTTTCTTAGTGAAATTGAAAGCGAGACTTCACGGAAGGATCTTCTTTTTGGAAAGTAAACTTGGGATTAACCGATTTTGACTTTTCACTTAGTTTCACTTCTGACAAATGTTTTCTTGCCGTCCGCAAACGCTCTTTAGCTTGCGGAAGTCGATAGTTCTTGATTTCCTTTCCCCTTAACAGTCTAGGAGACACATAGGTAATTTCCTTTAGGAACTTCTCTTCTGCTTCCATTTGGCTACTGAGTAGATTTTCTTTTAACTCTGTTTTCTTTTCCTGAAAAAGAGAATTTTGGGTTGATTTTCGAAATCTTCCTTTTTTAGGATCAGTCTTTTTTAAGGTCCTAACTTCTTTCCGATAATGCATACGGGCTGATTTTAAGTTACTTCGAAAGTTTTGCCTGGCCTGTTTGACTACCTTTTTATCCTCTTTCATCTCATGTCCTCATTTTTTCAGGGTCCGTACTCATGATGTCAAAGAGCTTGGTGTGTTGTGGAATCTTATTCTTAAACGGGACAACGGTGGAACCGGCCTTGATTAAGCCTGCCCCTTTTTCAGGATTGACCAAGTATTTCTCCAATTCCTTGGAAAGTCCAAGCATATGCACCAATTCTTCGCGATCGCTCTTAGCCTGTTTTAAAAGAATCATAAACTCGCTATTGGCAATAATGCGTCTGCCATTGGCATCCAAAAGTAGTGTTTCTACATTCTGAGTAATACCTGTCGGTATCGCCCCATACTTACGGACACGACTCCAGAGTTTAAAGAAAAAATCAGAGGCGTACTTGTCCAATAAAAGAAGCTGCATTTCATCAAAGTAAATCCAGGTCTTCTTCCCTAGCTTTTGGTTTTTCACCACACGATTCCAAATTTGGTCAAAGATAACCATGAGTGCAATTTGTTTTAATTCATCGCCTAACTTTTTGACATTGTAAATCAGGAAATGACTGTCTATTTTGATATTGGTCCGATGTGAGAAAATATCCAGCGAGCCTTCCACATAGAGTTCCATATCCAGTGCCAAGTCCTTAGCTTCCTGTTCAGGTTGTTGAGATAAGACAAAGACCCACTCGACCAAGGATGGTCTGTCAAAATGCTTATAGGTGAGTCGTGTCACACGGTCAATCAAGGACTTCTCACGACCATCCATTTTGCGGTCTAAGAGCTTTCCAATCCAAGACAAGAGAAATTCGGACTTGACCTTGACCGGATCCTCATCCATATTCTCATCTGATAGATCTAAGACATTTAAGAAGGTAGTGGAATCTGGAGCAATATCAATACTCTCTCCACCAAAGGCTTGACCGATAATATTGTATTCATTTTCTGGGGCGACAATAATAATTTCAGTATCACTATCTGCTTCCTTGAGCTTAGTAGAGATGATTTCATGTTTTGTCGCCATCCCTTTGCCAGCTCCAGAAGTCCCTAAAATCAAACCTGACGGAGTATTTAACTTGCCACGGTCAATACTGATAATATTACTTGAAATTTGATTGATGCCATAAAATTTCCCACCCTTGTCCTGAATATCAACAGAAGTCCAAGGTGCATTCACGGCAATGTTTGAAGTCAATAGAGACCGAGAGACACCTTCAAGATAGTTTTTTCCAAATGGCAAGAGACTATTAAAAGCAGCTTCTTGCATATAGGTCAAGTTGTCAATGTTCATATCATTAGACCCCGCCACTTGCTTGATAATATCAAGAGATTGTTTGAGTTGGTCTTCAGTATCTGCCAGCACACCAATCAGAAATACGGTGTCAAACAGTTTATCTCCTGTTTGGGTCATGGTTTGAAGAAGAGCTTCTGCTTCATCGATGTTGTTTTCAAGAACATGGCCGACCTTCTCCAAATAGATTCCAGTCCGAGCCATCTTTTGTTGTTCCCCAATCTTTTGCGATTCCATCAAAGTTTTCTTGGTTCGCAGCTTGGTCATAGTTTCAGACTTAGTAGAGCCTTTAGCATGTAGGCTAATCATCACTTCCAAATCCGACTGCATCAGGTCTCTAATAAATTTATCCCCTAGCTCCATACCATAGTCACGAACATAAACAATCTGTAATAATCTATCGTCCAATTCAATATGATTCTTGTGTTTAAAGGAAAAGTAGGTTGGGGCAATAAAGTGTTTGGTGGATTGACCTGACAGGGCCAAATCCTTGTAAGAGAACGGTAAATGATTTTCACCTCGTAACATATCCGCAAGGACATTCACTCGCTCCTCTCCACCAAGCAGACCAAGAGATACATCAATCTCTGAAAAGCCACTCTTGAAATATTCCCCAATTTGCGACAGAGAGCGATAGGCTAGTTTTGGACTCTGGTCGCTCTTGCCAAATGAAAGAAACTTGACAGCAGAAAAGTTATTCTCGCCCGCCTCTAAGTTGGCATTCATCATGCGATTTAATTCATCACGATAAGCATCAAACCCATCTTCCTGTAAGGGATAGAGAATACTCTTACGGAATTTTTCCAAATTGACCTTTTGATTGAAAATGGTCAGTTGGAAATTGGTCTTATCATCCAGTGAATTGATTAAATCGGAATATTTCTCAACAATAGCTCCTTTATCATCTAAGCCAACTGTTTGATAATTGACATCTCCTAAGAGATAGGTTTGTGAAAAATAGCTTGGACTGACCTGCATAAGGCCATTCTGAAAAAGCCCTTGATAGGCTAACGTATTTACGGTAGAAGGTCTGATCTCCTGCTTCTGTGTTTTCGTCTTTTGCTTTTTGTTATTAGAAGAGGTCTTGGGTTTCATTGAGTGTTTTAATTTTTTCACGTTGGTCTCCTTTTCTTCCAGTAAATGTACGGTCTGGCACCGTTAGTTCATAATGAAAACGGTACTTGAGGTAGATTTCAAATGGTAAATCATTAGGGCGATAAACCCCAAATAACATGAGTGGAATGGTAAAGCTAAAAACAAAACCATAGACAAACCAATCCCCAAATTGCCAGTAAAATAGGTTCAAACCCAATACCAAAATGGTTAGGGCGATTGCTGGAAATACAAAAATAACCTGTCTGGTTGTAAATCCCAGCCATGCCCTGTGTTGAACCTTTGAGATGTCCTTAAAGACACGAGTGTTCATAAATAATTGCTCCTTCTTTGATAAAAGGACTAAGATGAAAATCTCAGTCCAGTTTGAATTGCTTCATGATTTTGACGCAGTAGACATCTGAACTCTCTACGCTAGTTCCTAGTTATGTCAGTTCTACTCGTCCTTGCGGAGGGTAGGACGACGTAATCGACTGCAAAGCAGTACTTTGTTCCTCTTCGATTTCCAAGGAACAACCTTAAACAGTCCACTGGACTGTTTAAGCTATCCTACTTTCACATACCCAAAATACTTCGGGCGGTTCGTTGACTGCCAACTAAGGCAATGATTAACAAGATGGCCTGTACCAAGCCACCAAACATAATGGCGAGTGATTCCATAACTCCAGCTCCATTTGATACAGCAATCTTTCCAGCCGACTCAAACAAGGGAACAAGAGATACAATTAGAAAAATCAAAATACCTTGAACGGCATAGACCATGATGTTCTTAAGGTAGACAATCCCAACACTTCTCCAGTCATCACTAAGGAAGGTCGGAATGGTAACAGGGGCAAAAGGAATCATCAGATAGAGTTGGATAAAGCGAATGGTAATCAAGATATTGACAACCATGATACTGGCCATTCGTACCAACCAAATGAGAATCGCAAAAAAGCCAATAATCATTTTTCCTACAATTCCAGATCCCTTGATGCCTGAGATGGTATCGTAATTAGCACCACCATTTGTGACAAGCCCTGTCACTTGTTCAATAACATAAGAGGTAAGGGCAATAATGGCTTCCACAATAACCGTCGTATTGGTAATCACGACCGCTACCATGATGTAGCTGACAATCATAGGTGCTATGGCTTCAAAGGTCATCGCACCACCTGAGTTTGCGATTTTCTTGGCCATTTTTGAAAATTCGAGTACAAGAACAACTGCAAGAATAGCTACTCCCAAGGGCTGCATAATCCCCTTGGTAATGGCTGTCATGTAAGACCACACCGTCGGATTAAAGTCCGCTAGAGACTTAACCAAGTTGGCGGTTGATTCTAAATCCACTTGAAACCCTTCAAAAAGGCTATCGCTAGATACTTTTTCAGAGGCTAGAAATACAAAAGGTGACGTAATATTCATCATCATGTCATGTTCCGACCTCCTCTAAATGGTAATCTGTGTCACAAAAGCACCTGCGGCTCCCACCATGACCCCACCAACAATTTCTAGAATAGCATTTCGGACACCTGGACCACCATCTTTAATATTGGTTGAAAGGTTGATAATGCCCATGACAACTAGAAAGGCTCCTACTGCAATTAAGCCTTTTTGTAATAGAGACATGGCTTGGGAGAACATGGAGCTGGCGTCCACTCCTTAAACAAAGCCTGTTAGTTTTTGATTCATATTTTTTCCTCATTTCTCTTAATGTAGTGTCGTTTCTGTGCTTAAATCCCTTATTGTATGGCCTGACAAATCTAGCTCTTCCTCAGCGGTTAGGGGATTGATCTGATAATCCCACCAGCGTTCATCAGATTCCTTATCCGCAAGCCATTTCCAATTCTTATGTTTGAGTGGAAAATATTTCTTAGATCTAAATACAGGCACTCCTGCAATTCTTACTAGGCACTCATCTCGTTTCATATTCCCGACTTCATCAGTCGTCATCAAGTCACGGGCAATTTTCTGGTGAGAGGTCGAACTTGAACCCGTCTGCCCAAAAGAACGACTGGTGCTTCTGACATCAACAGTTTGTTTACCTAGAAGACCACTCATGAATTTGAAAGTTTCCTCGTCATTTTCACCCAAATAGAGGAGGCTATCACAGTTCCCCAGAATAGTTTTCCAAGCTTCTTTTTCCTTATAAAGTCCTTGGAGTTGGGCGATATTTTGCAAGATTGGTACTAGACTCATATTCCTAGAGCGAACTGTTGAGGTTTGTTCAGCAAAGTCTGGGATTTCTCCGACATTCGCAAACTCATCCAGATAGCTTCTAACATGAATAGGCAGTTGCCCTTTAAAGTCAACATCAGCCTGTCTGGTCAAAGTGGAGAAAACCGTAGAGAAAAATAAAGCAGATAGGAAACGAAAGGTCGTATCATTGTCTGGAATAACAAGATAAACCATGGTCTTTTGAGTGCCCCACGTTTTCAAATCCATAGTGTCTCTTTGCGTCAAATCAATCACCGATTGAATATTAAAAAGGGCAAATTTAGCTGTTGTGACCGCAATCACCGAATCCAAGGTCTTATCCTTATAGTTTTGGAAATCTGTCCAATTTCGCATGGTAAAGTTCTCGTGACCGTATTTTTTAGCATAGTATTCAAACAAGACTTCAAGAACACTTTTGTCCTGATTATCCCCCTTTGATAAGAGTTTGATGAGTTTCCCAATCTCTGAAAAGGCTGGATAACGGTCACGCTTACGTCTTGCTTCCTGTTCTTGCTTGGAACTTCCTGGAGGATTGTAAAAATCCACCAAATAAGAGGCAATAGCTCTCACCAATGTCATGGAAGCCTCGTCCCAAAAGGGATCACTGCGAGAACCATTTCCCTTGGTATTATTAAAATAGACCGTTAACATGCGGTTCAAATCGTTCTCTGTTTCTACATAACGAAAGGGATTAAAACCGTCTGAATTGGTCATATTAACCAGATCTAAAACCTTGACCTGATAACCGTTTTCTAAAAATAGTTTACCTGTCTTCTCAGCCAAATGGTCTTTAGGATCTACCACAATATTGGAACAGTTATGCTGGATAAGGTTGGGTTTCACAAAGCGAAAGGTCTTACCTGCCCCAGACCCCCCAATGACAATCAAATTTTTATTTCGGTCAAACTGTGGCTTCTTCTTTTCCAACAAGGTCAGACGAACATCACGAGCCAAAATCGTGTCATTGAAAGGATTCTTACTGTAAAAGCATCTCTTTTCCTTACTGGTTCCAAATCGGGCAGAACCGTATTCTTCCCCTTCTCGATAGACCTTCTGTCCTGTCGATACATAAAGATAAACTAGCGTCATCGTTAGTATTCCAAGGATAAAGGCAAGAAGAGATTTTTGAGTAAAGGAAAATAGCCATAAAGGATTGAAGACTTGATTTAGCCCCTCTCCTAAGAGATAGGCAAAACGTTCCATAGGTGGGGCATTGGTTAAACTATCATAGAGTAGGGTTAGACGATGGCAGAAATAGCCAAAGGCGAGACCCAAGAGTCCAAAGACAAATGCTTTTTGCCTGGAATACATTACAAGGTCACCTTATATTTATATTAGCGGGTAGCTTCCGCCAGTATAAACCCTTTCTTAAT
>ERZ1674051.372-NODE-372-length-11646-cov-15.492278_pt1 | contig 11646 bp, 6 predicted proteins | sample MGYA00581125_ERZ1674051 | MGnify/ENA primary metagenome ERZ1674051 (study PRJEB41354, sample SAMEA4873326) | human saliva metagenome | biome: human-associated habitat [ENVO:00009003]; feature: mouth environment [ENVO:08000002]; material: saliva material... | reverse complement strand
AATGGTGCTGAACTGATTGGATACATGTAGGCTTTGTCTCCAGCCTTACTTGCTTGTACGATGTTCTCGTTGTTCACATCTTTGACGAATTCGTCTGTGAAAAGGTCGTTCAACTCAGCCAATTTACCATTTTTACCGTATTGGATGATACGTCCTGGTGCGTCAAAGAGTACGTCTGGCGCAGTTCCAGCTTCGATTGCTGTAGTGATCTTTTCAGGACCAGATTTGAAGTCGATTGTTTCTAGTTTAACTTTAACATCTGGATTTGCTTTTTCGAAAGCTTCGATGATAGATTTTTCATAAGTTCCTACACCGTCACCAGTTTTTTCTTGAGTAAAGACTGGGAATGCCCACCAAGTGATTTCTGTTTTTCCTGAATCACTTGCAGCATCTTTTTTAGCGTCTGATTTGCCGCAAGCAGCAAGAGATAGAACTGCAGCACCTGCAAGTACTGTACAAGCTAGTTTTTTAAATTTCATTAGTATTCTCCTAAATGATGATAAGCGTATCCGAATCGGATAATGAGTATTGGCGACTTTGTATACGTTTTCATTTTTACCTACGAATCAACCACTCTCCTCGTGTTTTAATTATCTTATTTGAGTCCAGCAACAAATCGTTCTGTAATCTCTTTTGGTCTAGTAATAGCTCCACCAACTACGATTCCTCGCACTCCGTAACCTAGGATTTGCTTGGCTTGTTCTGGTGTATGAATCTTACCTTCTGCGATAACGTCTACTCCTGCATCGCAAAGTTTCTTAATCAATTCAAAGTCTGGGCCATCTACTTTTGGACTGTAGGATGTGTAGCCTGACAAGGTTGTTCCGACGAAGTCAATTCCTGCTTCAACTGCTGTTAGACCTTCTTCAAAAGTACTTGTGTCAGCCATCAACAATTGATTTGGATATTTTTCTTTGACTTGACGGATAAATTCTTGAATGTCTAAACCATCATAGCGTTCTCTCTTGGTACAATCAAGAGCGATAACCTCAATGTCTAGAGCTGCTAATTCATCAACCTCTTTCATAGTAGCTGTGATGAATGGTTCCTGTGGCGGATAATCACGTTTGATAATCCCGATAATCGGAAGGTTTGTGACCTCTTTTATCTCCTTGATATCTCGAACACTATTTGCTCGGATACCGACTGCTCCACCTTGCTCAGCTGCTTTGGCTAGCAAGGGCATAACACCTCCCGCTTCTGTATAAAGCGGTTCGTGAGGAAGTGCCTGACAAGAAACGATGATTCCATCTTTAATCTGCTCAATCAAAGCTTCTTTAGTGATTTGTGGCATCTACTTTCCTCCTTTTCTTTTTTCTTATGAGCCTATTATATATCATTTTTAAAGCGCTTTCAATAACTTGTACTAGAATAGATTGAAGTTTCAAAACAATTTTCTGAAACAGATTCTGCTGAAAGTAGTTTCAGAGGAGAGGTTCCCACTTGAATCATCTTCACTCTAGCTATTCCAGCACTTTCTATGCTTTCTATAAACGAAAGAGTCTGTAACAAATCACTGTCACAGACTCTTTCAATTTCACTATTTTTTCTTATATATCTTTAAGATTTTATAGTAGATTAATCTTCTTTTTTCTTGGCCATTCCAAACAATCCCAAGAACATCCCAACAAGACCGAGAGATACTAGAGAAGTTGAATCTTCACTTCCTGTTTCAGGGAGAGCTGGTTGTTGTGGTTGAGCTGCAGGAGCTTGGTAAGTCTTATCTTGTTGTGCTACTAGAGTTACAAGTGGTTGATCCTCAACCTTATATTCTGGGACTTCATTGATAGCTGCTTCGACTGCGTTAACGCCACCTACGTATTCTGGAAGCTCATGTTTGAGAGCTAGAACTGAGTTGACTCCTCCTACGAACTCTGGAAGTTCATGTTTGAGGGCTTCAACTGCATTCACACCACCTACAAATTCTGGAACTTCATTGACTGCTGCCTCGACTGCATTAACCCCGCCTGTGAATTCTGGAATTTCTACTGTTGGTGCTGCTTGGTCACCTACTGTACCAACAGGTTCAGTGTACTCTGGAATTTCCGTAGTGGCCGCCTCTTCACCATTCACGCCACCTGTGAATTCTGGAACTTCATAGATTGCCGCTTCGTCACCATTTACACCATTTGTTAGTTTAGCACCTACAACAGATACCGGTAGGTTATGCATGCTTTCAATTGCACCAGCTGCGAGGCCTGTCACTTTTTGACCAAGATTCTCTGGAGCTATTGAAAATAGAAGAGTCTTCGTATCATACTGAGTCATAAAGGTAGCAGTCTTACCATTTGCTAATTGGAGTGTTGGAGCTTGGTTTACCAATACTTCTGAGTCAAACTCCATCGCAATGATACCTGGCCATTTTTCCAAAGCCTGTGTAACAGTCACTTCTTTAGGAGCAAGTCTCTCTTTAGTGAGGTAATCCCAGTTGAATTTTTTATATGATAAAGTATATGGATTGCCACCTGCTTCATGGTGTTCATATAAGAGTCCAAACTCGTCTGGTCCAACTTGTTGAAGTGAGTTATAGGCATACTCTCCTTCTTGGATCAAATGGTGATGAAGCCAAGTCAATTGACCATTTTCTTCCACACGCGCTACACGGATGTACCCATTCTTACGACCTGGACCATTGGCATTAGCTAAAAGGATGTACTCTTTACCATTTTGAACCGTATGTGTTGCTGCCATCTGAACATAGACATCTGGAACATCGTAACGTTCGATATCATTTTCCCAAGTTTGACCACCGTCATTACTTGTTGCAACTTGAAGGTCACCAGTCAATCCACGCATGAAGAGTTTCAATTGACCGTTGTTGAGTTGAACTACTGAAGACTCTGTATTTTGAGCATAGTAATCGCTCATGGTACTTGCATCAATTACTCTACCGTCTGTAAGTTTTCGATTGTCATTGACACCGCCACCTAGTTTCCAAGTCTTACCATGATCGTCAGAATAGATAACACGGGAAGATTGTGAACCATTAAGGTGATGTGTGCGGTTTGTAGTATAAGTAGGAACGATAATACGGCCTTTATGTGGACCATTTTGTAGTGTAATTCCCACACCAGGACCGACACCAAAGAATTTCATCCAATCTGCTTTTACCATTGGAGTAATATCTTGTGGTGCTGACCATGTTTTACCATCATCATCACTGTAAGACATCCATAGGTAGCTCTCTTTAGCAACTCTAAATGGAGACGTTTTTTGAGTTGTGAAGTAAACATTACCGAGCAACTGGTCACCTTGATAAAGGTCACCCTTATCACTATAAGATGGTTTAACAGGATCTACTACAACTCGATAATCCGTTGCCTTTCCGTCTGGCGTATACACAACACCTTTTTCACGAATCGTATAGGCTCCGTTTTCTCCTTCACGATAGAGAATTTGGTATGTTTTTCCATCGATTTCCTTATAGGCAATTTCCCTTTCAGAAGACATTCCGAAAATTCCTTTGCCTTCTGGGAACATATCGTATACTGAGAAGATTCGTTTGGTTTCAGGATCTTGGACTAGAACCATATCGATGTTTACTGGCGAACCAATATTTGGATCCTTGGCTTTCGGATTATCTCTTAAATTCGTAATCGTAATCCGGTCACCCCATGTTTTACCCTTATCCTCACTACGTCTAACAACCATTCCGATGTCGCCCCAGTCACTCGAATGTAGTCGACGTTCATCTGCTCCAGCAAGCAAGGTTCCCTTATCTGTCTTGAGCAGAGCTGGAATACGGTAGCTTGCAATTCCATCAGAATTAGTCTTGCCATTGCTACCTGCTGTATAGACATCTATTTTATTAGAAATTTCAGCGCCTTCTGGGAGTTTTTGCTCCAAGTCGCCTCTTTCGAATAATTGACTACGTGTTTGAACTTCATCTGGTGTCAAGGCGCGATCATAGACTGTTAGATTACGAACTTGTAAATTTGATCCCCAAACTGTCTTATTTCCACGTTTTGTAGCACCGATTTGAACTTGGTTTACATCTGGCATATCATTGATGAATTTTCCAGATTTTAGACTTGTTCTAGATAAGACACCATTTACATATAGGCGAACGCGTCCAGTAGGTAGTTCTGTTGTTGGTTTTTCAACCGTAAAGGTAACAGAATTCCACTGACCTGGGCGAACCTTCAACGGTGCATCTGTATATTTATCATAGAATTGTGCACCATTTGCATCACGACCTTCGATTAGAGCTGTATTATCGAGGACTGACATGGTGAAATATTCATTTTCCTTGGTTTCGCTTGATACAGAGAAGAGATTGTAAAAGCGTGGTGCAGATGCATCTGGCTTGAACTCCATATGAACGGTTGCATCTTGGAGTTCCTTGAGTTTTCCTAGGTTGCTTGTAAGATCAACTCGCTGGTTATTTTCTGTATTAGTGGCAATGTCATTTTTTTCTACAACAGTATTAACATTTTCCAATTCTCTTGAGTAATAATCCCGAGCAAGGGCTCCTTGATTATCTGTTTCTTCAGTATTAGCAGTTTCTGCCGTAGTTGTCTCAGTCGGAGTTTCTGAAGTCGTTGCAGCTTCTGTAGTAGCTGTCGTTTCTGTTGGTTTTTCAGAACCTGGGTTTGCTTGCAACTCTTCACGGTTGACTTCAGTTCCTTTATCTGTAGCTGTTGCCAACTTATCAGCAAGTTCTTTATCAAGGTTAGCTAGATTTCCTGTTTCTACTTCTTTCGGTAATTCTGGTAAAGCTTGACCAGCTGTTTCCCCAGTGTTTGTTGGAGCTTCTTGGGCTAAAACTGGTGATACGCCAAAAACAACTGCTCCAATAACTACTGAAGCTGCTCCTACTGTAAATTTTCGAATTCCATAGCGTTCTTTTCGATTAAATTCTCTCTGTCTCATATTTTTCCTTTCGTTTTCACAAAAATAAAGCGCTTTCTTTTTCGCTTAAAATTTTTAGCCCTAGGGCTTAAAGCATGTAAAGAAACTGTATTGTTGATGGGTTTCCCCATTCTTTTTCATCTGAATTGTGATTGCCTTTATTTACTTTCTTCCAGTAAGCAACCATTTTACTCCTTTCGCATTGATGTTATACTTATTATATAATAAATATTCTTAATTATAGCATTAGTAATCTATAATAGAATTTACTTTCAGATATATTTTTATGTTTTATATTCACTGAAACTACTTTCTGAACTTTGTCACAAAAAGAGCCCTGCTTTGACAAGGCTCATCTCACAAACTTTTACTGGCCAACATAGGTAAAGGGAATTTCACTACCACATAACCAATTGTAAACTTGGTCGTTGACATGAACATTCATAGCCTCATGAGCGTATTCCGGCATGATACGATGGCTCTTTTCACACGTCAAACGATTGTAGATAGCAAATTGGGTGATTGGGTAGCAGACATCGTCATCTAGCCCTGTAATCATTCTCACCTCACCTTTGATTCGATGGGCAAGATTTTTCACATCGATATAGCTAAGCGTCTCCATGATTTGTTCTTCTGTCTCATGGAATGGATCATGGAACTTAAAGTAACGGAAGAGCTCGTCATAGGCTTCACTGGTATTCCCAATTTCTAATACTCGTCTAAAGTCTGACAAGAATGGATAGATAGCCACTGTTCGCTTGATACGTGGATTGAGCCCTGCAGCCACTAAAGCCAGCGCTCCACCTTGTGAAGCTCCGTAACTAGCCAACTGCTCTTCATCTACTTGAGGCAGACTAGCTACAATTTCAACCAATTGATAAATATCAAGATAGACATCCTTGTAGAAGAGTTGATCTTTTCCTTCAACAGCACCACGAATGATATGGCCTTTTACTGTATTTCCTAGTGGAGAACGCAGACCATCTTGTGAGTAACCAGATTGCCCACGAACATCCATCGATACGACACCATAGCCAGCCACTGTAAATGCGAGCATATCTGTCCAATCCCAGCAACGTCCCATATAGCCATGGAAGTGGAAAATGACAGGAACTTTCTGCTCTGATTTTGGTAAAACTACACGCGCATAAACGAGACCATCACGTGTACCTTTAAAGGTTAACTCATAACACTTCACATTAGGAATATGAAAATCACGTTCCTCTAGTTGGTATTCAGGTAAGACCGAAACCTTGTCAATCTCACCATCCCAAAAAGCATCAAAATCCTGAGGAACTTCATCTCTTCCTTTATATGTTTTCATTTCTTCTACTAATGCTGGATTTCTCATAAAACCCTCCTTTTGTTTTGTAACCGTTATCATAACTGTAGCACATATGGGAAAGCAATGCAAGAAAGAAAGGGAAACGGAAAGTGGATTTACTGTCCGACCCCTGCAAGAATCCCTCTGAAAGTAGTTTTAAAAAAATAAAAAAGAGCGATTTCGCTCTTTTCTTAGTATTTAGGAGAAGGTTGAATTTCTTTTTGAAATGTCTTTGGGTAATTTACTTTAATAGTCATGAGAGAGTCCTCGTTTCTTTTTGATGACTCAAGTATAGATAACAATCCTAAAAGCAAACTTATATTTTTCTTAGAAAAAGCTTAATCCAGGAATTCTTTTTTCTCTAGATGCAAGGCAATCATGTGCCATTCTGGGGTCTCTTGCCAGTTAGGGAGAGAACTGATATAGCTGGCTACCTTTCTAGCTTCTTCTAAAATCGGGAAGTCTTCAATAATATCGGCCACATGAAACTCTGGTAGCCCCGACTGTTTGGTCCCAAAGATTTCTCCAGAGCCTCGCATTTTCAAATCTTCCTCCGCAAGGACAAAACCATTGGTCGTTTCTGTCATGATACGCATGCGGTCTTTCCCAGAATCAGTTTTTGGATTAGCAACGAGAACTGCGTAGGACTGCTTGTCACCACGACCTACACGCCCTCTGAGCTGATGAAGTTGACTAAGACCAAAACGATCAGCATCCATGATAATCATGACTGTTGCATTTGGAACATTAACCCCGACCTCGATAACCGTCGTAGAAACCAAGATATCTGTCTTTCTCTCTTTGAATTCCTGCATAATCTGGTCTTTTTCATCACTCTTCATCTTCCCGTGTAAGAGAGCAACTTTTGCTTTCCCTGCAAAATGAGTCGTCAACTCTTCTGAGAGTGCAATGGCATTTTTAAGATCCAGGGCTTCAGATTCTTCGATCAAGGGCGAAATAACATAGGCTTGAGAACCTTTTTGAATCTCCCCTTCCAACCAAGTCAAAACCTGTGGTAATTGCTCATGCTTGATCCAACGTGTCACGATGGGTTTACGTCCAGCTGGCATCTGGTCAATAATGGAAACATCCATATCTCCAAAGGCTGTGATGGCTAAGGTTCGTGGAATCGGAGTCGCCGTCATCATGAGGACATCTGGATTTTCTCCTTTTTCCCGTAAAATACGCCTTTGCCCTACACCAAAGCGGTGTTGCTCATCGATGATAATCAAGCCGAGTTTAGCATAGTCCACCCCATCCTGTATAAGAGCATGGGTACCAATGATTACATCAACTTGACCCTTAGCAATGCTTTCCAAGACCTTGCGTTTTTCTGCAGCTTTCAATGAACCTGTTAGGAGAGCTAATTTCAAATCAGGAAAGAGACTCTCTAGACTTTCAAAATGTTGCTCTGCAAGAATCTCTGTCGGAACCATGAGGGCGGTCTGGTAACCAGCCGTTACGGCTGCGTACATCGCTAGACCTGCTACCACTGTTTTCCCACTACCAACATCTCCTTGCAAGAGTCGATTCATGTGATGGTCCGACTTCATATCTGTCAGGATTTCTTGCAGGCTTTTTTCTTGGGCTTGGGTCAGAGCAAAGGGTAACTTTTCTTTTACCGCCCTTAGTTTTTCCTGGGACCAATTCAGAACCAATCCACTTCCATGAACCTTATTTTCAGACTTGAGGGTCTGTAATTGCATTTGGAAATAAAAGAGTTCCTCAAACTTGATTCGACGAAGAGCCTGCTTGTATTCTGCCAAATCCTTAGGAAAATGCATGGCACGCACAGCCTGACTTCGGGGCCTGAGTTTATATTTGTCTAGCAAGGACTGAGGGAGATTTTCCTCTATCAAGAGATCCAGTCCTTGATCAAAGGCGGTTTTAATGACTTTAACAAGGCCTGCTTGACTGACTCCTTGTGCGAGACGATAGACAGGTTGAAGGTCGTCCTCTACTTGGGCCAAGACCTTCATCCCTGTGAGGCTAGCCTTAGCGCGATCCCACTTGCCAAAGACAGCTAGAGTCGCTCCTAGCTCAATCTTATCAGCCAGGTAGGGTTGGTTAAAGAAGTTCACCGCAAACACAACCTCACCCTGCTTGAGGCTAAAACGCAGTCGATTGCGCTTAAAACCATAATATTGAACACTAGCTGGCGTCACTACCTGACCAGATAGGACCGCCTTCTCACCATCTTCTAGTTCTAGCACCTGCTTGGTCTTAAAATCTTCATAACGGAAAGGAAAGTAGAGCAAGAGGTCTTGCAAGTTTTCAATTCCTAGTTTGGCATATTTCTCTGCTGATTTTGGTCCCACGCCAGGCAAGACATGCAAGGGTTGGTGTAAATTCATGCTCCTCTCCTTTCCTTCTTTCTTTTAATGATATTCTCTCGGAATTCGATCACTGAGGAGACAAACTACCTCATAATTGATCGTTCCACGGTAAACCGCTACATCTGTTGCAGTAATCTCCTTGTCACCGTTTGAGCCAATCAAGGTTACCTTGGTACCTAATGGATACAGCTTAGGTAAACGAACTGTGATTTGGTCCATGGATACTCGCCCTACGATAGGGCACAATTGTCCATCCACCAGAACTGAGAAATTCTGCATATCGCGTGTCCAACCATCCGCATAACCGATTGGCAAAGTAGCAATGACTTGCTCACTGTCTGCCTGATAGGTTGCTCCGTAGCCCATACAAGCCCCAGCTGGGACTGTTTTAACATGAACAATAGCAGTTTCTAAGGTCAAGGCTGGTTTTAGTTCATAAGGCAACTCCAAAACTTGTCCGCTTGGATTGAGACCATACATAGAGTCCCCCATACGAACCGCATTGAAAATCGTTTCCGCATGCCATAGAGTAGTCGCAGAGTTACTCGCATGGACTAGTTCAGGGACTTCTTGCAAGCCTGCGATTATTCCCTTGAAACATTCCAACTGTTGTTTAAAGTAGGTATCTGACTCTTCATCTGCAGTTGCAAAGTGGGTAAAGATCCCTTCAACATTGGCTCCATGTTCCTTGAGCAAAGTTTGAGCCTGTTCCGCCTCGCTTGCACTTCTAAAACCAATTCGCCCCATACCTGAATCAATTTTAAGATGAACGGTTAAACCTGATAAGTCTGGCTCTGTAGCTATGAGTTTCTGGATCCATTCCAAGCCAGCCACTGTCAAGGTAATGGCATACTCCTTAGCCAATGAAAGAGATTCAACCTCAGATACTCCTAAAATAAGAATCTTCTTAGAAATTCCTGCCTGACGAAGTTCAATGGCTTCATCGATATTAGAAACGCAAAAGCCGTCAACATCATCCTGAATAGCTGTTGCAACAGCTATTGCTCCGTGCCCGTAGGCATTGGCTTTTACAACTGCCCATTTGAGGGTATCTTTGGGAATGTGCGCTCCCATTTGTTGGATATTGTAGCGGATAGCTCCCAGATCGATGAGGGCTTTGGTTGGTCTATGTGGACTAGTTTTCATGATTCTCCTCCAAAATAACACTAGCTGTCACAAACTGATCGGTATGGCTAATTGATAGCCAAACTTTTCCTGAAAACGGGGATTTGCTGAAGTAGGGAGCTCCTCTTTCATTGTTCAAGATTTCCAAGTCTTGAAAGCCCAACTTCCCAATTCCCGTTCCCATAGCCTTTGAGAAAGCCTCTTTAGCTGACCAACGACCAGCCAAATACTCGACCTGTCTGCGACCTTTGAGACTAGAAAAGCGCTCCATTTCCTTGTCTGTCAAGACACGCTGGGCAAAACCTTTTCTTTTTTCAACTGCATTTTGTATGGAAGCTAATTCTTCAATATCAATTCCGTGTCCAACTATCATTTTCCTCAAAAGGAGTTGAGATACCCCCAACTCCATCCTTTTCACTTATTTTGTTAAGGTAGTATAGATTTCTTCTACCAAGGCAACTGTGTTTTCCCATCCTAAACATGGGTCTGTAATAGAGCAACCAAAGAGTTCTGGTTGATTTTGTCGACCATCTGCCAAGTAGGACTCAATCATGAAGCCTCGAACTGTTTTTTTAATCTTTTCGTTCCAGTCACGGTTCAGCAGAGCCTGGCGAACAATGCGAACTTGCTCCATATACTGTTTTCCTGAATTATCATGGTTAGTATCAATCATGATAAAGGGATTTTCAAGACCCATAGACTCGTAACGTCCGATAGCATCTAATAGAGTTTCATAGTAGAAGTTTGGTTCATTTTTCCCATATTCATTTACAGCTCCGCGTAAGATAACGTGAGCCAAGGGATTCCCTGAAGTTTCAACTTCTTGGCCATGGAAGAGAAAGGTTTGTTTGTTTTGTGCTGCATAGATGGCATTAAACATAACAGACAGATTTCCAGAGGTTGGATTCTTCATTCCCACTGGTGCATCGATTCCTGAAGCCACAAAACGGTGTTCCTGATCTTCTACTGAACGCGCACCCACGGCATGGTAGCTAACCAGGTCATCAACCAAGACTAGATTGGATGGATAAAGCATTTCATCCGCTGTGGTCAATCCAGTTTCTGTAATCACTCGATAATGAAGTTGACGAACAGCCTGCAAACCATTAATCAAACTTGGGGCTTTAGAAGTATCTGGCTGATGAACCAAACCCTTGTACCCATCTCCATTAGTACGTGGCTTGGCTGTGTAAACACGCATGACCATGAAAATCTTATCCGCCACTTTTTTCTGCAAGTCTGCCAAACGACGAGCATACTCAAGAACTGCTTCTTCATTGTCAGACGAACAAGGCCCAATGACCAACAAGATACGGTCATCCTTTCCTGAAAGGATATCAGCTAGTTCCTGGTCACGAATTTCCTTATGTTGCAAGACTTCTGCAGATAGTTGTGTTTCCGCCTTGATTGCTTCAATATCGATTTCTTGACCCTTCTCGATAAATGCCATATTATTCTCCTAGTCTTTGGTAGATTTCGCGAACAAGAGCTTCCGTATTTTCCCATCCTAGACATGGATCCGTGATAGATTTGCCAAATACCTCGGGTTCATTTTGACGACCATCTTCTAGATATGACTCAATCATGAAACCACGAACATATTTTTTAATCTTTTCATTCCAATCACGGTTAATCAAAGTTTGACGTACAATACGAATCTGATCCATGTACTGCTTGCCTGAGTTGTCATGGTTGGTATCAATGATGATAAATGGATTTTCAAGTCCCATTTTTTCATACTGGGCAATAGTATCCATTAAATTATCATAGTAATAGTTCGGAATGTTTTTCCCGTATTCATTGAGGGCACCACGGAGAATAGCATGCGATAGAGGGTTCCCTGTAGTTTCGACTTCTTTCCCTAGGAAAAGGAAACTCTGCTTGTTTTGAGCTGCATAAATACCGTTGAACATCACATTGAGATTTCCTGATGTTGGATTTTTAAATCCTGTTGGAAAATCTGCTCCACTGGCTACAAAACGGTGTTGTTGATCTTCAACCGAACGAGCT
>ERZ1674051.366-NODE-366-length-11734-cov-16.726004_pt1 | contig 11734 bp, 9 predicted proteins | sample MGYA00581125_ERZ1674051 | MGnify/ENA primary metagenome ERZ1674051 (study PRJEB41354, sample SAMEA4873326) | human saliva metagenome | biome: human-associated habitat [ENVO:00009003]; feature: mouth environment [ENVO:08000002]; material: saliva material... | reverse complement strand
TCTAATATCTACGTACGTGGATATTTGGATTGACGTACCTGGTCTTTAAGACTACATACGTAGATAGAGAAATCCCACTACGTGAAGGCGCTTTTTTCCTCACGAGAAGGACACTTTTCCCTCCACTGGATAAGAAGAATATGCGCGATAAGACGAAGGGCTTGCGTATCACTTCGGAGGGGGCATATCGAGGAGCTGGGCGTGCGATACCTTAGCAGAATAAATAGTGGCTGAGGCTCTAAGGCAACAGCCTCACGAAAGGGCGCTGGGGATAGCAGGCGCTGGGACTCCCTCACCCAAGGTCTTCAAGGCGACCTCGACTAAGAGGCGATCATAGAGACCTAAGCTAAGGAAGGACGACAGCGTAGCGGCTCCACCCTCGATGAGAAGCGAGAGAATGCCCTCTTCATATAGGCGCTGGAGGAGCTGCTGTGGCTCGATACGCTCTCCGCTAAGAGGCAGATAGCGCACACCTTCGCGAGACTGAGGCACACCCGCCCCCTCGAGGTAAATCACCCACGTTGGGGCAAGACCATCCGTGAAGAGGCGAAGCTTCGGAGGCAAAGCGAGCTGCGGATCTAAGACCACACGGATGGGCGACGAGCCGTACCAGAGGCGATTCGTCAGCTGCGGGTCATCAAGTAGAGCCGTCCGGTAGCCGACGAGTATAGCATCGTGGTGCATACGCTCGCGATGGATCTCCCGCTGGCACAGGGGCGTACTAAAGAGGACGGGAGCCTCTGTGCTATTCTCCCGAGATCGATCAATGAAGCCATCGAGGCTTTGCGCCCATTTCAGCGTCACCAGCGGACGGTGCTGGGTATGCGCTGTAATGAAGGCGGCATTGAGGCGAAGCGCTTCGTCAGCGAGGACTCCAACAGAGACTTCTACCCCCGCCTGACGGAGGCGCTCCAGTCCACTACCCGCCACACGAGGGAAGGGGTCAGGGATGGCAACGACGACACGCGGGATGCGCTCTTGTAGGATGAGATCCGCACAGGGAGGAGTCTTCCCGTAGTGCGAGCAGGGCTCCAGCGTCACGTAGATCGTAGACTCGGGGAGCAGGTTGCGCTCCTTCACCGAGCGGATAGCCATCACCTCAGCATGGGGCTGCCCACTGCGGTGGTGGTAGCCCTCACCGATGATACGGCCTGAGTGCACGATGACGGCACCGACGACAGGATTGGGGGAAGTATAGCCCGTACCGAGGGCCGCCAGATCAAGTGCACGGCGCATATAGCGCTCATCATCTGTCATCTGTATTCGTTATATTTGCTTATATGGATACGATACGATCATTCGAGCAGCAGGCTCTGGAGTGTCTCACGGCACTCTACGAGCCCTCGGAAGCACGGGAGATAGCCCGCCAACTCCTCGAGGAGGTACGAGGCTGTACCCGCACACAGCTACTGCTCTTGAGCAAAGATACGCTTTTATCACCCGCAGAGTGCGCCCGTCTGGAGCGAATGCTACACGACCTCTCCGCTGGCACACCCCTACAATATGTATTAGGCTATGCTTACTTCGCTGGGCATCGCCTCACGGTCGCCCCTGGGGTACTCATCCCGCGCCCTGAGACGGAGGAGCTGATCGAGCTGATCTTACAGCACCCCGAGAGCCGAGCTTCGCAGCGCTTGCTCGACGTTGGTACGGGGAGTGGCTGTATCGCCTATGCCCTCACTGCCGCCCTTCCCGAGGTGAAGCAAAGCGTAGCGCTCGAGGTATCCAGCGAAGCCGCACCTATTGCTGAAGCCAACTTCGAAGCTCTGCGCAAAGCCACGGGGCGCGAAGTCTATCTGTGGAAGCACGACCTCTTTGCGCTCCTTGAGGAACAGACTCCCCCGACGCCTCCGCTGGATCTCATCGTTAGTAATCCACCCTACATCCACCCCGAGGAAGCCGAAGAGATGACGCCTCAGGTCCTACTCCACGAGCCGCACTTAGCTCTCTTCGCTCCCGAAGCCTCCCCCATCGCCTACTATATTGCCTTGTCAGAGCTGGTAGCTCAAGGCTATCTCCGCTCGGGAGGGAATCTGTGGGTCGAGCTGAATCCGCTCTACGCTACGGCGACGGAAGAAGCGATGCTCGAGCGTATCGGGAGGCGGCACGCCAAGACCGAGCTCATCCATGACCTGAGTGGAAAGGTTCGCTTCCTTCACCTCACCTATTGCCCCGCCGAATGATCCAGAAGAAGAAAAAGGAACTTACTCCCGAAGAAGCCTTCTCACGCCTCGCCTCCTACTGCGCCTACGCTGAGCATTCCGCCCAAGAGGTACGCAAGAAGTGTCGAGGCTGGGAGCTCTCCGACGAGGTATGCGACGCCCTCATCGAGCGCTTGGAGCAAGAGGGCTACCTGAACGAGGAGCGCTTTGCCCGAGCCTTCGTACGAGACAAGTACCGCTTCAATGGCTGGGGGTCGCTTCGCCTGCAGGCCGAGCTCCGCCGTCATCGTATCCCCTCACACCTCATCGACGCTGCTATCGAGGAGCTTGAGGAGGAAGAGATGCAGAGCGAAGACCAACTCACCGCCCTCCTCGAGCGCAAGTACCGCTCCCTCCCCGCTGGGCTTGAGCCACGCAAGGTCTATGACCGCCTCACACGCTTCGCCCTCTATCGAGGCTATCCCTATGAGGATGTGCGCGAGGCGATCAGCGAACTCCTCTCCGACCTCCCCGATGAGCTGGGCGACGACTAAGCGCATCGGCGCTTTCCTTACCGATCTCATCTTCCCCCGCACCTGCGCCATCTGTCGGGTGCGTCTCGGGGAGCGGGAGCACTGCGTCTGCATGGAGTGCGCCACGAAGCTCCCCCGCCATGCCCCCGCCTTCGTGCATGCCGACGAGCGCCTTCTTGGCTCACCCCTTATCCGAAGCCTCTCCGCCCCTTTCATCTACCAGCACGCCAATCCCACCTACGACCTCATCATCGCCCTCAAGTACCGAGGCTATGGTGAGGTCGCAGACTTTGTCGTGCGCACCGCCCTCACCGAAGGGCAGCTTATTCCCCAGCCTGGCGACATTGACCTCATCCTACCCGTCCCAATCGAAGGTACGCGCCTCGAAGCCCGTGGCTACAATCAGGCCGCCCTCCTCGGCGCAGCCCTCGCACGGCACTACGGCGTCCCCTGCTCGGAAGGCTACCTCCTACGCCATCGGGGCAGTCACTCACAGACGGCGCTGGACCGTGACGCACGCCGTGAGAATGCGCAAGCGGCCTTCTACCTCACCGACAAGACGGAGCGCCTTCAGGGGCTACGGGGCAAGCGCATCCTCCTCGTCGATGATCTGGTGACGACGGGCTCCACGCTCCTTGCGCTCACCGATCTCTTGGAGCAATGTGGCGTCAGCGAAGTCCACGTCTTCGTCGCCGCCGTCGCCGTCCGCTAAAAACGGACCAGTACTGGTCAGCACTCCAACCAGTACTGGTCCGACTTCGAAGTAGTACTGGTTCATTTTCTATCCCGCGCATCCCCCTTATATCCGTTCATAGATAAGCACTTCCCACAGCACTAAAAAGAAAGCCCCCAGACGATATAAAAGTCCCGCGCCCACCTCAGCATACAGAGGTGGGCGCGGGACTTCTTTTCGCTTAAGCTTGCGGAGTAAGCTGCGGGGCTATTCGGTGATGGTCTTCGTCAGATAGAGGTAGACGGGATAGTGGTCACTATAGCCCCCCTGGAAGCGACCCGAGGAGAAGGTGCGGAAGGGATAGCCCTTGAAGTGCCCCGTCTTCTGCGTGAGGAAGTCGGCATTGAAGATATAGCCGTAGTTCCCCGTAGCCTTGTCCTGCTGGAGGTGCAGGCGATCAGCGGGCCCACCGATGAGGTTGGACGTGACGACGAGGTTATCGAAGAGATTCCACACATCACGGTAAGCGAGCGTGCCACGACCCGAAGAGTAGAGGGCAGCCATAGGGTTGAAGAGGTCGGTAGGCGCCAGACCTTCTGCCGAAGTCTTTGAGCGAAGACCATTGACGACGCTGGGAGAGGTGGGGTCGTCGTTGAAGTCCCCCATGAGGATCACCTTATTGTTAGGGTCTGCCGCGAGGAGGGAGTCCGTGACCGAGCGCATGACTTCGGCAGCGTACAGACGACGCTTGAGTGAGACCTGCTCGCCACCGACGCGCGAAGGCCAGTGAGCCACGAGGAACGATACGGGTTCGCCGAGCAAGAGGCCATTGACCTCGAGGACATCACGCGTCTTGATATGCTCTTCCCCCTTGAGAATGACGGGGTGTGGGTGTGCAGCGGTGAACTGATAGTAGCTGGGACGATAGAAGAGCGCGCAGTCGATACCGCGCTTGTCGGGAGAGTCGAAGTGCACGATCTCGTAGCCAGAGTTCGCCAGCTCGGGCTCCTTCAGGAGGTCTTCGAGTACGCCTCTATTCTCGATCTCACAGACCCCGAGGATATCGGGTCCTCGCTTCGAGCCGATCTGGCTGATAGCGTAGGCCATATTGTGAAGCTTCTGCTTGTACTTGTCGGGCGTCCACTGGTTCTTCCCGTCGGGTAGGAAGTCGGCATCGTTGTTCTCCCCGTCGATGGTGTCGAAGAGGTTTTCCAGATTGTAGAAGGCTACCGTGAGGCGCACCTGCTTCTGGGCTTGGAGGGAGCAAAGAGCGAGGAGAAGGACGAGGGTGAGAGCGGAGATTTTCCTTAGCATAAGCTTGTCGTTTAAGAGGCTATCCGAGATAGATTATGTAATTTAGTCGTGCAAATGTAACAAATCTTGCGCGCTACTTCGTATCTCAGCTTCGAAGATAGGGAGGAAGCTCCAGCACGGATAAACGGCTTACACCTCATAATGACAGGAGCTCCGATGACGGAGCGGGAGGTCTGCACGATCCGCGGAGTGCATGCAAGCGTCATCGATATAATGCGACCGCATGAATAAACTTATTACCGTACTCGCCTGCACCTTGTCATTCGCCAGTGTAGGCCTCGGACAGACTACGGGCGAACCTCTGGTCATCGACAGCCAGAGCGGCAAGCCCGTCGCTAAGGTCCACGTCAGCATCTACGGCCCCGTGGCGAAGAAGATGCTCCTCGGGCAAGACGCCCGAAGTGTCTTGGCGCTCCTCCCCAAGGGACGATATACACTGACCTTCTCCGCCGAAGGCTACGAGACCAAGCAGATCGAGCTGGTCAAGCAGGAGAACGAAGCTTCGGGCCTCAAGCAGCTCAAGCTCGTCGCACTCCGTGAAGGCGGGAATGCTCGCTACGATGACCTCATCGTCAGCGAAGAGGATGGCAACGAAGCCGCTGGCATGCAAGACCGCGTCACCCTACTCACCTCCTCACGCGACCCCTTCCTCAGCGCTTCGGGCTACGTCTTCAGCACAGCTCGCTTCCGCAACCGAGGCTATGACTCCCAGTACAATGAGCAGATGCTCAACGGCATCGGGATGAACGACCTCAACAGTGGCTACTCGGCTTGGTCGCTCTGGGGCGGCCTCAACGACGTCACCCGCCAGCAGCAGACCTCGCAGTCCTTCGAGCCCATCGCCTCGGGCTTTGGTGCCGTCGGCGTGACCAACAACGTGACGACACGCCCCTCAATGTTTGGCGCGCAGCATCGCCTCACCTACTCGAATAGCAACCGCACCTATAGCAACCGCTTCGCCTATACCTATGCCTCGGGAGAGCGCAAGGACGGCTGGAGCTTCGCAGCCAGTGTCGCCCGCCGTATCGGCAATGGGCAGTACTCCTACGTCCGTGGGCAGTACTACGATGCCTGGAGCTACTTCCTCGGCGTAGAGAAGAAGCTCGACGAGATGAATAGCCTTAGCCTCATCGCCCTCGGTGCTCCTACGCGCCGTGGTGTAGCCAGCGCTACCACGCAGGAGGTATATGACCTCGTCGGCTCGAACTTCTACAACCCCAACATCGGGCGTCAGGGCGGTAAGTGGCGCAACGCTCGTGAGCGCCGCAACCATGAGCCCATCGTCCAGCTCTCGCACTACTTCAGCAATCTGGAGAAGACGCTCAATATCAACACCACCTTCAGCTACCGCTTCGGGAAGAATGCCTATTCATCGCTGAACTGGTACAACGCTCCCGACCCACGTGCGGACTACTACCGCTACCTCCCCTCCTACTTCACGCGCATGGCTGACCCCAACAGTCAGGATGGCGATGCTGCAGCGATCTATGAAGAGCTGTGGAAGTCAGACCCTAACGTCCGATATATCAATTGGGACCGCCTCTATGAGGTGAACCGCGGGAACCTCACTACGGTGAAGGATGCCTCTGGCCGCACCCTCGCGACGGGGCGTAAGGCACTCTACATGATCGAAGACCGCCACACTGACCAGCGTGAATTCGCTTGGGCAACCTCTGCCAACTGGCTCCCCAAGAGCTGGCTCGAGATCACGGGTGGGGCGAACTTCCGCCACAACCGCACGGCGAACTATGCCGAGGTAGGTGACCTCCTCGGTGCGGACTTCGTCTATGACATCGATAAGTTCGCTGAGCGTGACTTCGGTGGCGACGCGACGAAGAGTCAGGTAGACCTACTACACCCCGACCGCATCGTCCAGAAGGGCGACCGCTTCAGCTACGACTACACGGCACAGAGCTACCGCTATCAGATGTGGGCCAATGCGACCTACCACCTCACGCGCCTCGATGCCTATACGGGTATCTCTTATACCCACACGGGTATGCAGCGCGAAGGGCATCAGAAGCGCGGGCTCTTCCCCGACAACTCCTACGGGCTGTCGGACCGTGTGAAGTTCAACGACCTCGGGGTAAAGGCTGGGGCTACCTATAAGCTCAATGGCCACCACTACCTGCAGTCGAACGTAGCATACCTCGAGCAGGCACCCACCTTCCAGAATCTCTTCATCTCACCTCGTACACGCGATAGCTACATCGAGGACCCCAAGAGCGAAAAGATCTTCTCGGCAGAAGCCTCCTACCTCGTACGCCTTCCCTGGCTGCGCGGACGTGTGACGGCCTTCTACACCCACATCGCAGATCACACGCGCTCAATGAGCTTCTATGATGATAGCCGAGCTTCGTTCTCGAACTACATCATCACCGGCATCGCCACCCGCCACCTCGGGGCAGAAGCAGGCTTCGAAGTGAAGATCAGCCCCACGCTGACGGCCAATGCTGCACTTGCCCTCGGCCAGTATCAGTATGCCAACAACCCCAGCTACATCCAGAGCATCGACAACTCCAACGAGATCGTCGACCGCGACCGCATCTACTGGAAGGGGCTGAACGTGAGTGGTACGCCTCAGACGGCTGCGACCCTCGGGCTGACATACTACTCTCCTTGGTACGCGAACTTCGGGATCAACGCGAACTACTTCGGGCGCAACTTCGTCTCGATGTCGCCTGTCATCCGCACCGACCGCGGGCGCACTTCGCTTGACTACAACTACATTCTCCCCGAGCAGCTGCGTGATGGCTTCACGGTAGACCTCTTCGCGAGCTACTCCTGGCGCATCACCTATGGCACGTACCTGCGCTTCAACCTCTCGGTAAGCAACGTGCTGAACAACCGCAGTCTACCCAATGGTGGCTACGAACAGCTCCGTATCCGCACAATCCGTGCTACCGACGGGACGCAGCAGCTCTATCGCCCCTTCGATACGAAGCTCTCCTATGTCTACGGGACGACGTTCTTCTTCAATACCACCCTCCAGTTCTAACCCCCCTACACGCATAGATCCTATGAATCGTCATGCTATATATGCACTCACCCTCTCGATGCTCATCGGGATAGGGGCTACGAGCTGCACGAAGTACAACGAAGTCGATCCTCCCCGTACCGACCAGAAGAGTACGGACGAGCTCCCTCTGCACACACACACCATTAGCCAGCTCAAAGCACTCTACAAGCGTGGGGGTACGCTCATCGACAAGCCCATCGTCATCTCTGCGGTCATCGCCTCGGACGACAGCGAGGGGAACCTCTACAAGTCCTGCTACATCGAGGATGAGACGGGCGGTATGGAGCTTAAGTTCGCCCTCGGCAACCTCAGCTCTGTCTACCCCCAGGGTACGCGAGTACGCCTCCTCTGTCAAGGCCTGCAGCTCGGCGACTACGCTGGACAGATCAACCTCGGATATACCTCCAAGGACGAGAAGTATGAGACAGCCTTCTACCCAGAGCTCCTCGTACACCGCATCCTCCTCAAGGAAGGTCACACCGATATCAAGCCCCACGAGCTCACCATCGCGACGCTGAATAAGAAGTATGCTGGTACGCTCGTCAGCCTCAAGGATGTACAGTTCCTCGCCTCCGAGCTGGGTCAGACCTATGCTGATCCACAGGGCAAGGACAAGAACCGCAATGTGAACCGCACGCTCGTAGACCGCTCTGGTGCGCAGCTCATCGTCCGCACGAGCAGCTATGCGAAGTTCGCGGGTCGCACCGTCCCCACGGGCTCGGGTACGATCACGGCTATCCTCACCTACTTCCGTGACACCCCTCAGCTCCTCATCCTGCGCGAGCAAGATGTCCAGCTCACGGGCGCACGCTTCTAATCACTCACCTACAGCACTCACCATCTCAACAAATACGATTGACTGATGACAACAAGTAAGATCACGCGCTGGACGCTCCTCTTAGCCTCCTGTGCTACCCTGTCCCTCGCCTCGTGTAAGGACAACGATGACGCCTACGAGCGCCCATCGATCTCGGTCACCCAGCTGACGAAGGACAGCAACGGCAATACCCTCATCGGCAAGGACGAGAGCACCGCCACGCTGCACATCCGCACCAACCGCTCTTGGACGGCTACCACTGCCCTCGACTGGCTGAGCATCAGCCCCGAGTCAGGGGACGCTGGCGAACGTGACGTCACGATCAAGGTCCTCAAGAACGCCTCGGGTGCTACCCGCCAAGGCCAATTCGCCTTCAAGGCTGGCAACGAGACCCTCTACTATACTATCACGCAGGCTGGCGACGGCTCTGCAGTCATCACCCCAGGTAAGGATCAGCCTACTCCTAACCTGCCCTCAAATCCCACGACGGTAGACGGCGCCGCACTCGCTGCCTTCATCGCGAAGTACGACAAGGGTCAGAGCGTCACGGTAGACGAAGAGACGACCTTCAAGGCCGTCCTCCTCTCCGACATCACGGCGAACAATATGACCAGCCTCAAGAACATCGTCGTGCAGGCTGGCGAAGTCGGTATCACGCTTCGTCTGAATGCCAACGCCTCTAAGGACTGGCGTCCCGGTGCCGTCTTCACCATCAAGACTAAGGGCACGAAGGTCGGTCGCTACCAGGATGGCTCACTGCAGATCGACTATACGGGTCTGAATGATGCTGCCTCTATGGTGACTCCCACGGGCGAAGTAGCCACGATCACCCCTAAGGCCGTCACCTTCGCAGACATCTATGCTGGCAAGTACGACAACATCCTCGTAGCTGTCGATGGCGCTCAGTTCAAGACTCCTGGTAAGGAACTCAACCCCAACAAGCCTGCTCAGGGTAAGACCTCTGCAGGGAGCTACTTCAATGCGCTCACGGACTGCGCTACGCAGGTCGCGGCAGGTGTATCCGATCTCTCGGTAGCTATCTCCTACTACTCGACCTTCAAGACGACGATCGCATCCGACAAGAACGGCCGCATCGTCGGTATCATCCAGCGCTCGGTGACGACGAACAAGACCTCGGGTCAGAGCACCAAGCACTACAACCTCTGGCCTCGTACGGCTGATGACCTCGCTGGTCTGACGGCTGAGCGCTGCACGGAGGGCACGGCTCCTACGCCTACCCCTTCGCCCGATCCCACTCCTACTCCTACGCCCACACCTACCCCTCCAGCTACCTCTGGCGATCTGATCATCTCTGCCTACATCGAGGGTCTCAGCAACGAGAAGTACATCCAGATCTCTAACCCCACGGATCAGGAGATCGACCTCAGCGCTTACACGCTCCTCGTGAAGAACTTCGGTAAGGACAATAAGGCTACGGAAGGCAAGTTTGCCGAGAGCCGTATCGCTCTGACGGGTAAGCTCGCTGCAGGTGCTTCACTCGTCCTTCGCCACAAACAGGCTACAGTCTATACTGCTGGCACGGTCGCAGACTTCAGCTTCAATGGCAATGACCCCGTGGCTCTGCTGAAGGGTACAGTGACCATTGATCAGGTCGGTAATGGTATGGAGACGGCTTGGATCGACAGCGACAAGAAGTTCGCTGGTGCCGACATCGTCCTCCACCGTATCGCATCCGTCAAGGCTCCTTCTGCGACCTTCTCCGCTGACCAGTGGGAGCGCGTCGCCATCACGAAGGAGAATCAGGAAGCTACCATCAAGTCTTACCTCGGTAAGCGATAGTCCTTCCTTTCTATGCAGAAGACGATTAAATCTCTTCGGATCAAGACCATCCTCATGGGGCTCGGCCTCATGGGGATGGCTTTCTCCAGCTGTACCACCGAGCGCGGTGAACACCCCGTCCGCACCTCCGACCGCCTCCAGCTCTCCCTCCCAGGCTCTTCGACCGACAAGATTAAGAGCGTACCCAAGGAAGGCTCGAACTTCTACATCAAGCTCCGTGCGGCCTCCGACTGGAAGCTCACCGTCACGCCAGAGGATGCATCCTCATGGATCGAGCTCGAGCGTAGCAAGGGGGATGGCACATCCAGCACATCCAGCACCTCTATCTCCATCTCGGTAAGTCAGAACCTCGGAGCCTCTCGCTCAGCGCAGATCATCGCCACCTCGGCGGGCGTTCGTGACACCCTCATCATCAGCCAGCAGGGTACGGGTGAGGTAACTCCGACACCTTCGCCCACACCCTCCCCTACGGGTGAGTATATCCTCGGTGACGCGACGATGCTCGAGGTACCCGCACTCCATGGTGGTAGTCAGAACTACTTCGTCACGCACCGCGCTGGTGGTATCGTGAACTACTCCCTCGAGTACGACACCGACAAGCGTCACCCACGCTTCGTCTGCTTCACCTTCGACAACACGAACTCAGCCCAAGCGGTCAAGCGTAGCGATGCCTGGCAATGGGATCCCTATGTCCCCAAGCAGTTCTCCACGGAGAACCTCTTCCGAGGGAGTGGATACGACCGTGGTCATATGGTAGCCTCCTCTGACCGCCTGTTCAGTGCCGAGGCGAATAGACAGACCTTCTACTACACGAATATGAGCCCTCAGCTCGGTGAGCTCAACCAGAAGTTCTGGTCAGACCTCGAGCAGAAGGTCCAGGCATGGGGTCGTAACTCCCAGCTCCGTGACGTCCTCTACGTCGCCAAGGGCGGGACGATCCGTGATGATCAGGTCGAGAGCAAGAAGGTCCGTGGCGTCATCGTCGTACCTAAGTACTACTGGATGGCTCTCGTCATGAAGAAGGGCTCTACCTACCACGGCATCGGCTTCTTGGTCGAGCACCGCTTCTATGGTGCGAAGACCTCCATGCGTAGTGTCGCCCTCTCTATCGACGAGCTGGAGACAAAGCTGGGGATGGATCTCTTCCATAACTTCCCCGATGACATCGAGCAGCAATTCGAGGCAGAATCTCCCGCCACGCCTGCTACGCTCAGCTACTGGCCTGGACTCTAAGGCAAGCCATTAGCCCCATTCTCTACCGGCACCCGCCGACTGCACCTGCGGTCGTCGGGTGTTGCCTTTTATACGAAGGGGAATGTATAGCTTGGTGCAGGAGGCGTAGCAAGCATTATTGGGTTGGGAGCAATCCTATATTAGGTTGTTGCTCCGCGTAGGGATAAAAGTTGTGGACGAGTGGCAGATAAGTTTGGGCTACGT
>ERZ1674051.360-NODE-360-length-11890-cov-46.256189_pt1 | contig 11890 bp, 10 predicted proteins | sample MGYA00581125_ERZ1674051 | MGnify/ENA primary metagenome ERZ1674051 (study PRJEB41354, sample SAMEA4873326) | human saliva metagenome | biome: human-associated habitat [ENVO:00009003]; feature: mouth environment [ENVO:08000002]; material: saliva material... | reverse complement strand
GATTGAACAATATGTCCAAGATTATCGAAAGCATTGAGTATTTCCCAGCGGGATACTGTACTAGTTATGCCGGTTTGCTTTTTAAGGGTATCAAGAATAGAAAGATGACTTTCCCTGCAGGTGTCTTTTTGATCAAACACAGGGATAAGGGCTATCTGCTCTATGATACGGGCTATCACTATGATATTAAGACAAAACTAAGATATGCTTTATATCGCTTGGGGACGCCCGTTCAAATGACAGAGCAGGATCAGATTTCGCACCTGCTGAAAGCTAAAGGAATCAAGCCAGAAGAAATTAACTATGTCTTGTTGTCTCACCTACATCCAGATCATTTGGGAGGGGCTAGCTTCTTTCCGAATGCAAACTTTATCCTGACCCAAGAAGTCTATGATGTTTATAAGAAACCCAAACTAAAAGATTTAATTTTTAAAGAATTTTTGCCGAGTGACTTCGAGGAAAGACTGACAGTCATCAAGGCAGATCAGCAAAACTCCAACTTTAATTACCGTCCTACCTATGATTTGTTTGGAGATGGCAGTATTCTTGTAGCTTCGATAGATGGGCATGCTAAGGGCCAAGCCTGCCTCTTTATTCCAGACTATCATCTCTTTATCGCAGCAGACCTCTGTTGGGGCATTGACCTTTTGCCTTACACTAAACAGATGCATCTGATTCCTTCCTTGGTGCAAGATAGTAAGGCTGACTATATCAAAGGAACAGAGCTACTGGAAGAGGTATTAAAAGATGGTATAGAAGTGCTAGTCAGCCATGACCCTGTAGAAAGGATTGAGCGGATTTTGTATGAAAAAAATAACCTTTCTTAAAACTTTTATCCAAACTCGTTGGCTTCATAACTTTAAATCTCGAGAAGCCTTAGAATGCTATCAGAAAAAGCAACTAGATGCCTATATGGAATTTCTAAAACGTGAATCACCTTATTTTAAAAATGGTGTGCCTCACGACTTTGACCATATGGATAAAGCTTTTATGATGACGCATTTCAATGAGCTCAATACTCAAGGAGTGGATCGAGATGATGCCTTGGCTTTGGCTATCGAAAGTGAAAAGACCCGAAATTTTACAGAACTCAAAGGAGAAATAGCTGTTGGGCTGTCTTCTGGGACATCTGGACACCGGGGACTCTTTATCACAACTGAAAAAGAGCGCAGTATGTGGGCAGCAGCTATCTTGGCAAAGATGTTGCCCAAAGGTCACCTTTTTGGGCACCGCATAGCCTTTTTCCTCAGAGCGGATAATGAATTGTATCAGACCATCAATACGGCGCTTATTCGTTTAGAGTACTTTGATATTTTCAAGAATACAGATGAGCATATCGAGCGCCTCAACAATTATCAACCGACCATCGTGGTGGCGCCTGCTTCGATGTTGATTGAATTGGGTAAGCGTCTAAAAGCGGGAGAGCTAAAGATTCAGCCACAAAAAATCGTTTCGGTGGCTGAAATCTTGGAAGATAGTGACAAAGAGCGAATTTCGAACGCTTTTGCATTACCGATTATTGATCAGGTTTATCAAGCAACGGAAGGTTTCTTAGCTTGTACGTGCTCGGCTGGGAATCTTCATCTCAACGAAGACATCATTTTTGTGGAAAAACACTACTTGGATGACCGACGTTTTTATCCAGTCATTACTGATTTTAAGCGGAGCAGTCAGCCTGTTTATCGCTATCAGCTCAACGATATCTTGGTTGAAAATCCTGAACCTTGTCCTTGTGGATCTCATTATACAAGGATTGACAAGGTTGAGGGGCGTTCTGACGACATCTTCTATTTTGATGGACAAGATGGAGGTCAGGTCACGATTTATCCTGACTTTATCAGACGTTGCATTCTCTTTGTGGAGAATGTCGGAGATTACCAAGTTAAACAACATTCTGAGAAGTTAGTGGAAGTCTGTCTGAGTCAAAGGGATGAGCAAGTAGAAACAGCAATTACAGAGCAGTTTCGACTTTTGGCGCAACAAAAAGAGTTTAAAGAAGCTGAAATACAATTTTCTGATTATCACTGGGATACAAGTCGTAAGCTCAAACGTATCCAACGTTTATGAAAGGACAAAAGATTATGAAAGAAGTAAAAAGACATCTAGAAATCGCAGGCTATGGAGTATGCCTTCCAAAAAATACGGTGAAATTTAAAGACCAGACCCGTTATCGTGTGGTTGAAAATGAAGAAACACAGCTAGATTTGGCAGAAGCAGCGATTCAGCGTGCCCTTGAAAATGCAAATTTGAGTATGAAAGACATTGATTGCCTGGTATCAGCTAGTGCGGTTGGTGTTCAGCCGATTCCTTGTACGGCAGCTTTGATCCATGAGCGCGTGGCAAAAGGGCTCTCTATCCCAGCTATGGATATCAATACGACTTGTACAAGTTTTATCTCTGCTTTATCAACCATGTCACATTTGATTGAAGCTGGGGAATACCGTCGTGTTTTGATTGTATCTAGTGAAGTTGGTAGCTTGGGTCTTAATCCAAAGCAAAAAGAAAGTTTTGAACTCTTTAGTGATGGGGCAGCAGCCTTTATTTTCCAAAAAAGTAGTCAGGACAAAGGAGTTATCGCTAGTCTTCAACGTACTTGGTCAGAGGGGGCTCACGATACAGAGATTCGTGGAGGCTTGACTTCATATCAACCAAAAGAATACTCTGAAGAGACCAAGACAAATTTTATGTTTGATATGAAAGGCAAGAAAATCCTCTTGCTTTCTGCTCGTGTCATTCCAGAAATGTTCCAAGAATTCCAAGAGAAATCAGGCATTTCTAAAGATGCTGTAGACTATATTATTCCCCACCAAGCCAGTCGCGCTCTTCCTTTGGTCATGGGAAAACTGGGTGTAGATGAAGACAAGTACCTTAATCTCGTTACGGATTATGGAAATATGGTCTCCGTTGCTGTACCTTTTGGTTTGGCTTATGCACTCGATCATGGCTATGTGAAGGAAGGAGATACTATCTTCTTAATGGGAACTGCAGCTGGTATGACGGTTAATATGTTGGCATTAAAATTGTAATATAAGAGTAGGCATGTATGTGGCCTGCTTTTTATTGTTCACCTCAGTTGGAGAATTATCGGCCTAAACAGAAAAGACTTGCTAAGTTCTTATAAACTAAGTATACTAGAAGGTAACAAGCGTTTTCAGACGTTAAATTAGGGAGTAGACTTAGAAATTGAGGGGGAGTTATGGGAATTAGAAAATTGCGACTATTGATGTCCAAGTATGGTTTTAGCATTGCGATAATTCTGATAGAATTATTTGTAGTTTTTGCAGTCATTCTTTACATGAGCCAGATTGCTCCAATTATTTGGGTGACTCTTGTATTTTTGATCAGCGTAGCAACTGTTTTAGCCATTGTTAATCGTTCCATGTCTCCTGAGAGCAAGGTGACTTGGTTGATTGTCACTTTTGTCCCTGTTTTTGGTCCCTTACTTTATATCATGTTTGGTGAGCGTCGGTTATCAAAAAAGGAATTCAAACAACTGCAGGAACTTCGTTCTATTGCATCTCATGAAAAGCGAGAGCATAGTCTTCATCAGATCCTACAAGAAACTGATAAATCTGCCTACGGTATTATCAATGCCTTGCTACATATGGATAGTAATGCAGAGGTTTATGACCATACAAACTCACAATTCTTTGCTAATGGAGAAGAAATGTGGCAACAGATGCTCGAGGATTTGAAGAGAGCTGAAAAATTTATTTTTCTAGAATACTACATTGTTGACGAAGGTTTGATGTGGGATAGTATGCTTGAAATTCTTGAAGAAAAAGCTGCTCAGGGAGTCGAGGTCAAGATGCTCTACGATGATATTGGTTGTATGGTGACCTTGCCTGGGGATTATACCGTTCATTTGCGTTCTAAAGGGATTGATGCTCATAAGTTTAATAAGGTGATTCCTCGTATGACAGTGGCCTATAATAACCGTGACCACCGTAAGATTTTGGTCATTGATGGGCAGATTGCCTATACTGGTGGGATTAATCTTGCAGACGAATATATCAATCAGATTGAACGTTTTGGACACTGGAAAGATAGTGGGATTCGGATAGATGGTCCGGCGACTCAAGCCTTTACCAGACTATTTCTCATGAACTGGTACATTAACCGTGGAGAAATTAGTGACTTTGATCAGTATCATTTGGAAAATCAGACACGACCAGGAGGTGGTCTTTGTATCCCGTATGGAAGTGGGCCTAAGCCTATCTATAAAATGAAGGTGGGTAAAATCGTCTATCAAAATCTGATTAATCAAGCGGAAGATTTTGTCTATATCACCACGCCTTATCTCATTATTGATTATGATTTGACAGAGGATATCAAAAATGCGGCTATGCGAGGTGTAGATGTGAGAATTATAACTCCATTTATCCCAGATAAAAAGCTCATCCAGTTAGTAACTCGAGGGTCTTATCCTGATCTTTTATCTGCTGGTGTACGTATCTATGAGTATACTCCTGGTTTTATCCATAGTAAGCAAATGATTGTTGATGATCGATTTGCGGTTGTTGGAACCATAAACCTTGATTATCGCAGCTTGGTTCACCACTATGAAAATGCAGTTTTATTGTATGAAACACCCTCCATTGCAACTATTCGCAATGATTTTAAAGAAATTTTTGAAGAGTCGCAAGAAATTTTTCCTGGAACAATCAAGCCTACTTGGTATCAAACATTAATCAAAGAAGTAGCTCAGTTATTCGCCCCTATGCTTTAATTGAAAGAGCTAGTTCATCTGTATAATTAGAGAAAGAGACGGTTTGCCGTCTCTTTTTCTGTAAGCAGTTTCCTTGACATCTTGTTTGTTTTGCGTTATCATATGTCCATATAATATATGGGAGTCTGTGTACAGTCTGAGAGGAAGTGTTAAACTTCGACCGCACCTGATCTGGGTAATGCCAGCGTAGGGAACGATACTTAGTCTATTCTTGACCTTTTCCATATATGGTAAAGGTTTTTCTTTTTGTCAAAGGAAAATGAGAAGAGGAGGTTTTTATGAAAGCAAGCATTGCCTTGCAAGTTTTACCCCTATCGCAGGGGATTAATCGGATAGCTGTTATCGATCAGGTCATTGCTTATCTGCAAGCTCAAGAAGTGACCATGGTGGTGACACCATTTGAAACAGTCTTGGAAGGGGAATTTGATGAGCTTATGCGCATTCTCAAAGAAGCGCTGGAGGTGGCAGGGCAGGAGGCAGATAATGTCTTTGCCAATGTCAAAATAAATGTAGGAGAGATTTTAAGTATTGATGAGAAACTTGAAAAGTATACTGAGACGACACATTAGTCTATTGGGCTTTCTGGGAGTCTTGTCAATCTGGCAGTTAGCAGGTTTTCTTAAACTTCTCCCCAAGTTTATCCTGCCGACACCTCTTGAAATTCTCCAGGCCTTTGTTCGTGACAGAGAATTTCTCTGGCACCATAGCTGGGCGACCTTGAGAGTGGCTTTACTAGGTCTAATTTTGGGAGTCTTGATTGCCTGTCTCATGGCTGTGCTTATGGACAGTTTGACTTGGCTCAATGACCTGATTTACCCTATGATGGTGGTTGTTCAGACTATCCCGACCATTGCCATAGCCCCTATTCTGGTCTTGTGGCTAGGTTATGGGATTTTGCCCAAGATTGTCTTGATTATCTTGACGACAACCTTTCCTATCATCGTCAGCATTTTGGACGGTTTTAGGCATTGTGACAAGGATATGCTGACCTTGTTTAGTCTGATGCGGGCCAAGCCTTGGCAAATCCTGTGGCATTTTAAAATCCCAGTCAGCCTGCCTTACTTTTATGCAGGTCTGAGGGTCAGTGTCTCCTACGCCTTTATCACAACAGTGGTATCTGAGTGGTTGGGAGGCTTTGAAGGACTAGGTGTCTACATGATTCAGTCCAAAAAACTGTTTCAGTATGATACCATGTTCGCGATTATTATTCTGGTATCGCTGATCAGTCTTCTGGGTATGAAGCTAGTTGATATCAGTGAAAAATATGTGATTAAATGGAAACGTACTTAAAAGAAGCGTTTTGTAAAAAGAAAAGAGGAAATATAAATGAAGAAAACATGGAAAGTGTTTTTAACGATTGTAACAGCTCTTCTAGCTGTCGTGCTTGTGGCTTGTGGCCAAGGAACAGCTTCTAAGGATAACAAAGAAGCAGAACTCAAAAAAATTGACTTTATCCTAGACTGGACACCCAATACCAACCATACAGGGCTTTATGTAGCTAAAGAAAAAGGTTATTTCAAAGAAGCTGGAGTGGATGTTGATTTGAAATTGCCACCAGAAGAAAGTTCGTCTGATTTGGTGATCAATGGCAAGGCGCCATTTGCTATCTATTTCCAAGACTACATGGCTAAGAAATTGGAAAAAGGAGCAGGTATTACTGCCGTTGCAGCGATCGTTGAGCACAATACATCAGGGATTATCTCTCGTAAGTCTGACAATATCAATAGCCCTAAAGACTTGGTTGGTAAGAAATACGGAACTTGGAATGACCCAACTGAGCTTGCGATGTTGAAAACCTTGGTAGAATCTCAAGGTGGAGACTTTGACAAGGTTGAAAAAGTACCAAACAACGATTCAAACTCGATCACTCCGATTGCCAATGGCGTTTTTGATGCTGCCTGGATTTACTATGGTTGGGATGGAATCCTTGCTAAATCTCAAGGTGTAGATGCTAACTTCATGTATTTGAAAGACTACGTTAAAGAATTTGACTACTACTCACCAGTTATCATCGCAAACAACGACTATCTAAAAGACAACAAAGAAGAAGCTCGTAAAGTCATCCAAGCTATCAAAAAAGGTTACCAATACGCGATGGAGCACCCAGAAGAAGCGGCTGATATCCTGATCAAGAATGCCCCAGAACTCAAAGATAAACGTGATTTTGTCATCGAATCTCAAAAATACTTGTCAAAAGAATATGCAAGCGACAAGGAAAAATGGGGACAATTTGATGCGGATCGCTGGAATGCCTTCTACAAATGGGATAAAGAAAATGGAATCCTCAAGGAAGACTTGACTGATAAAGGATTTACTAACGAATTTGTAAAATAATGACAGAAATTAGACTAGAACACGTAAGCTATGCCTACGATGATGAAAAGATTTTAGAGGACATTAACCTACAAGTGACTTCAGGTGAAGTGGTCTCTATCCTAGGCCCCAGTGGTGTAGGAAAGACTACTCTCTTTAACCTGATTGCAGGCATTTTAGAAGTCCAGTCAGGTAGAATTGTGCTTGATGGGGAGGAAAATCCCAAGGGGCGCGTGAGCTATATGCTCCAAAAGGATCTGCTATTGGAGCATAAGACGGTACTTGGTAATATCATCCTGCCTCTTTTGATTCAAAAAGTGGATAAGGCAGAAGCTGTTGCGAAAGCAGATGAAATCCTTGCTACCTTTCAGTTGACGGCTGTAAGGGATAAGTACCCTCATGAACTCAGTGGTGGGATGCGCCAGCGTGTTGCTTTACTCCGTACCTACCTTTTCGGGCACAAGCTCTTTCTTCTAGACGAGGCCTTTAGCGCTTTGGACGAGATGACAAAGATGGAACTCCACGCTTGGTATTTGGAGATTCACAAACAGCTAGGGTTGACGACGCTCATCATCACGCATAGTATCGAGGAGGCCCTTAATCTTAGTGACCGTATCTATATCTTGAAAAATCGCCCTGGGCAGATCGTCTCTGAAATCAAACTCGACTGGTCTGAAGGCGAAGACAAGGAAGTTCAAAAAATTGCCTATAAACGCCAAATTTTAGCGGAATTGGGATTAAATAATTAGAAATGAAGAGAGTTAGTGAAGATTATTCTTTGCCAGCTCTTTTTTGTCTAAAAAGGAAATCCTGATAGATAAAAAGTGATATAATTGACGTATGGTGATGTGATGAAAAAAGAAGAAATTAAAAAGTATTTAGACACAGATCTTGAATTCAATGTTGATGGCCGAGGTGCTTGTTTTTTATCGAGTATTTGTGTAGTTGGTTATGATTATGAAGGCCAGCAGTTTGATACAATTGATCAAGCTATGGAAGCTAAAGTTTTTGACGGAAAAAGTTTAGTTGATATATGGGATGAAATTTTTCCACAAGTATCATAATAATCAAACTAAATGTAATAAAGATTGCTATAGAATGCTAAAATTTAATTTGATTGAAGTTGTGAATGGTTTTTACCGTTACGAGGTGTTTCCACAGAAGGGGAAATAACTAGACGGGAGATTTTTGAATTTAATCCTTGGACTAGTATTATAAAGAAGATAAAGAGAGTCGGGCTTATCTAGTATCAACTTTTAAAGATCGTGAATTAGCGCGTTATTCAGTGGATATGGATAGAATAGAATGAATAAAAAAGAGAATTAAATATAAAACTACTTGACAAGTATGGTATAATATAGTTATTAAAATAATGGAGGTGGCTGTAATGTCAATGAGAAAATTAGCAGATCATATAATTGCAGTTGCGCAGAAAAATTCATTACCAATTACAAATTTACAACTTCAGAAAGTTATGTATTTTGTAATTAAAATTGCAAAACAAGAAAATTTAATAGATTTAGACCAACTAAATGAAATTTATGATGAAAAATTTCAAGTATGGGCGTACGGACCGGTCATAAAAAAAGAGTATGCAAGGTTTAAAAAATTTGCTTCAGAACCAATTGTTGGTGATTTTCAGGCTTCGGAAGAATACAGAGTTTTCGATGATTTTATTGTTGAGTTATTAAATGTAAGTGTATTTACGTTAGTTGATCTTTCGCATAGAGTACCATTTTGGGCAAATAATAAAAATAAGATTCACGGTTTTAGAAGTGAAGTCACATACACATTGGATGATATTTAAATGAGTAAATTAGAAAATATTAAAAAGAATTTAAAAGGAGAAACATCTAAATTTTTTCAAGACTATCTTGATTTTCTTAAGAAGTATCAAGAATTAAAAATAACGGAAGAATCAGATTTAGTACCATCTACTTCTCTTAATCTTGAAACAGCACCAACTCTTAAAAAATTATACAACGATAGTTTTTCCACTTCGGAAAAAAATAATTCTGAAAAAGAATTAGACTATATTAGTGAGGTATATACAGATATAGAGTCTTTTATAGAATATTTTAAACAGAATAAAATAGAGCGTGTAGAATATGGTTTAATTTATAAAATTGTTCTAAGCGCTAAAAATCAAGTTACAAATGAGGAGGAATCTGATTCAGACATTTTTGATAATTTCCTCCAACTAGTTAAAGAACAATTGTTGACTTACATAACCAATCGTGAAGTCGAGGGAACAATCCAAAATTATGAAAAATATATTATCTGCTTTTATAAAATAATAGAGCATACAATTTTAGCAAATATGCAGTATGCTGAACTCTATTTAAGTTCGGAGAAACAAATTGAAGATCTAAACACAACATTTAGATACATTTCTGAAAGTGTAGATGAGCTGTTTAATGATGTAAACGCTAAAATATTGGGTATTAATAGACAAACGAATGATTTAAAAGAAAATACAACTAAATTAGAAAAAAGAATAACAAATTTTAATACGGAAATTATTTCCATTTTAGGTGTGTTTTCGGCGTTTGTGTTTGTTATGTTTGGTGGTTTTGACGCACTGGCTAAAATATTAGAAGGACTACAAGATAGTGATATATCAATCTTTAAAACTTTGATTATCTCGTCTATTTTAATTAGTTTTTTAATAACAATTCTTTATTCATTGATGTATTGGATTTCAATTATTATTGAGAAACCCATCTTGCAAAAAAGTTGTACTTGTAATGATGTTTGCTGGAATCTTAAACATATTTATGAAAGGCATAGATTCTATTTAACCTTAATGTTTATTTGTGCCATTTTATTTTTGCTTTCATGTTTATTGCTAGTTTTCAATCCATCTTTTTAGTAATACATAAAATGGGTGGTCTATATAAAATTTTTAAACTATAAAAATTAAAAATTAGCACGTTTGACCGTGCTAGTTTCTTGCCTGCTGAACTCGTCAATATTACGCCCTTTTAAGGGCTCTTTTTTGTGGACTTTTTTAGGAACTTTCAAGAAAAACTAAGGCGATTTAATGCCTAATTGTTTTTGAAGAAAGTCAGTATTTTCAAGGGCTTAGCCCTAAAAATTTGACTTATAGAGTGTTAAATGATAGTATAGTCAAAGATAGTCAAGGTTTAAAGAGAGGTGGGTTTGTTATGAGACTTAAAAATACATCAGATCATATTGAGGCCTACATCAAGGCAATTTTAGATCAATCTGGTATTGTGGAGTTGCAACGGAGTCAGTTGGCAGATACTTTCCAGGTTGTTCCTAGTCAGATTAACTATGTGATTAAGACTCGTTTTACAGAAAGCAGGGGATACTTGGTTGAAAGTAAGCGTGGTGGTGGTGGCTACATTCGTATAGGACGGATTGAATTCTCCAACCATCATGATATGCTCCGAGAGCTACTGTACTCGGTAAGTGAAGAAGTTAGCCTAGTTATCTTTGAAGATGTTTTAAGACTCTTGTTTGAACAGGATTTAGTGACTCGTCAGGAGATGAATCTATTACTAGCAATGGCGACAGACCGAGTTCTAGGTGAGGATGCCAATCTTATCCGTGCCAATATGCTCCGACAGTTATTACAAGAGGTAGATAGAAAAGGAAAATAGAACTAAATGAAATATTCAAAAGCATTGAGAGAATGTATAGAAAGTGCCTTTCTGGTCGCCAGTCATTTTGGGGCAGAATACCTAGAGTCATGGCACCTATTGATTGCTATGGCCAATCATGGTTACAGTGTAGCTGGGGCGACTTTAAATGAATTTCCATATGAGATTGATCGTCTGGAGGAAGTTGCTGTAGAGCTGACTGAAACAAAGTATAGCGATAAGGAAAATTATCAGGAGTTGCCTTTTTCACACCGTTTGAAGGTATTGTTGTTGGAAGCAGAGCATGTAGCTTCTGTGGTGCATGCCAAGGTTTTAGGAACAGAGCACGTGCTTTATGCTATCTTACATGATGGCAATGCCTTGGCTACTCGTATTCTAGAAAAAGCGGGATTTTCTTACGAAGATCAGAAGGATCAGGTCAAGATTGCTGGACTTCGTCGTAGTCTTGAAGCGCGTGCTGGTTGGACTAGAGATGATTTGAAGGCCCTTCGCCAGCGTCATCGTACGGTAGCGGACAAGCAAAATTCTATGGCTAATATGATGGGCATGCCACAGACCCCAAGTGGAGGTTTGGAAGATTACACTCATGACCTTACAGAGCAAGCCCGTTCAGGTAAATTGGAACCAGTCATCGGGCGTGACCAAGAAATCTCTCGTATGATTCAAATTCTGAGTCGTAAGACGAAAAATAATCCAGTTCTAGTTGGAGATGCGGGTGTGGGTAAAACAGCTCTAGCACTTGGTCTTGCCCAACGTATTGCCAATGGAGATGTTCCAGCTGAAATGGCTAAAATGCGAGTTCTAGAGCTTGATTTGATGAATGTGGTTGCGGGGACTCGCTTCCGTGGTGACTTTGAAGAACGTATGAACAATATCATCAAAGACATTGAGGAAGATGGCAAGGTCATCCTCTTTATCGATGAGCTTCATACCATTATGGGTTCAGGAAGTGGGATTGATTCGACCTTGGATGCAGCCAATATCCTGAAACCTGCCTTGGCACGTGGAACTCTGAGAACTGTCGGTGCGACTACTCAGGAAGAGTATCAAAAGCACATCGAAAAAGACGCAGCCCTTTCTCGTCGTTTTGCTAAAGTGATGATTGAGGAGCCAAGTTTAGCAGATAGTATGGCTATTTTGCAGGGCTTGAAAGCAACTTATGAGAAGCACCACCATGTCCAAATTACAGACGATGCAGTCGAAACAGCTGTCAAAATGGCAC
>ERZ1674051.357-NODE-357-length-11909-cov-11.844441_pt1 | contig 11909 bp, 6 predicted proteins | sample MGYA00581125_ERZ1674051 | MGnify/ENA primary metagenome ERZ1674051 (study PRJEB41354, sample SAMEA4873326) | human saliva metagenome | biome: human-associated habitat [ENVO:00009003]; feature: mouth environment [ENVO:08000002]; material: saliva material... | reverse complement strand
TGTTGTACCCAGAAAACCTTCCTTTGGTAGATGACTTGATTTCTTACATGGCAGTTGGAGCTCGTTCGGTTGAAGATCAACAACACCGTTTTGTAGCCAGTGGAGCAGATTTTGCGACAGGTTTTAAAAATCCAACCTCTGGAAATCTCAATGTCATGTTTAACGGTATTTATGCAGCTCAAAACAAACAAAGTTTCCTTTTCCTAGGGAAAGAAGTCGAAACTACTGGAAATCCTCTATCGCATGCTATTCTCCGTGGAGCTCTTAACGAGTACGGGAAAAACATTCCTAACTACTACTACGATAATTTGATGGATACTATTGCTCAGTATGAAAAGATGGGACTTGAGAATCCATTCATCATTATTGATACCAACCATGATAATTCAGGTAAACAGTATATGGAGCAGATTCGCATCGTTCGCCAGACTTTAATTAACCGTGATTGGAATGAAAAGATTAAAAAATATGTTCGTGGATTCATGATTGAGTCTTATCTAGAAGACGGTCGCCAAAACGAACCTGAGGTATTTGGAAAATCTATCACGGATCCATGTCTAGGATGGGAAAATACGGAAGCTCTTGTTCGTGAAATTTACCAAAGACTAGGAGAATAATATGGCATTTATCGAGAAAGGTCAAGAAATCGATATTGAAGCGATTAAGGCGGAAACACGGCTATCTGCAGAAGCCTTGCAGTATAAGGAAAGCCGTGACCAAGAACTCGCAGATATCCTTTCAGGAAAGGATGACCGCGTCCTTTTAGTCATTGGACCTTGTTCGTCTGACAATGAAGAAGCAGTTCTTGAGTATGCTCGCCGTTTGGCAGACTTGCAGAAAAAAGTGGCGGACAAGATTTTCATGGTCATGCGTGTATATACTGCGAAGCCACGTACCAATGGAGATGGCTACAAGGGCTTGGTTCATCAGCCAGATACTTCTAAAGCTCCAAGCTTAATCAATGGTTTACAGGCTGTTCGTCAGCTTCATTATCGAGTGATTACAGAAACTGGATTGACTACAGCAGATGAAATGCTTTATCCAGCCAATCTCGTCTTGGTTGATGACTTGGTGAGTTATCATGCAGTGGGTGCGCGTTCAGTCGAAGACCAAGAACACCGTTTTGTAGCTTCAGGAATCGATGCACCAGTGGGAATGAAGAATCCAACATCTGGAAACCTATCTGTGATGTTTAATGCCATCTATGCTGCACAAAACAAACAAACCTTTCTCTTTCATGATCAAGAAGTTGAAACTTCAGGAAATCCCTTGGCTCACGTCATCCTTCGTGGAGCTATGAATGAATACGGGAAGAATGAACCTAACTTCTACTATGAAACTCTTCTAGATGCTATTGGGCGTTACGAGTCTATGGGGCTCGAAAATCCCTTTATCATGATTGATACCAACCATGATAATTCAGGGAAACAGTATATGGAGCAAGTTCGAATTGTTCGCCAAACTCTTCTCAACCGTGCCTGGAATGAAAAGATTAAGAAGACAATTCGAGGCTTCATGATCGAGTCTTACTTAGCAGATGGGCGCCAAAACCAGCCAGAAATCTTTGGACGTTCCATTACAGACCCATGTTTGGGCTGGGAAAATACAGTAGCTTTAGTAGAAGAAATCTATTCTACCATAACAAAATAAGTGAAAAGGATGGAGTTGGGGGAATCTCAACTCCTTTTGATGAAAATGATAGTTGGACACGGAATCGATATCGAAGAATTAGCATCAATACAAAATGCAGTTGAAAAAAGAGAAGGCTTTGCGCAGCGTGTCTTGACAGACAAGGAAATGGAGCGCTTTACCAGTCTCAAAGGTCGCAGACAGGTCGAGTATTTGGCTGGCCGTTGGTCAGCTAAAGAGGCTTTCTCAAAGGCTATGGGAACGGGAATTGGGAAGCTAGGCTTTCAGGATTTGGAAGTCTTGAACAATGAGAAGGGAGCTCCCTACTTCAGCAAATCCCCATTTTTAGGAAATGTTTGGTTATCGATTAGCCATACAGAACAGTTTGTGACAGCTAGTGTTATTTTGGAGGAAAATCATGAAAACTAGTCCACATAGACCAACCAAGGCCCTTATTAATCTAGAAGCAATTCGCTACAATATCCAACAAATGGGAGCACACATTCCTAAAGACACCCTCAAATGGGCGGTTGTGAAAGCCAATGCCTATGGACATGGAGCGATAGCTGTTGCAAGAGCTATCCAGGATGATGTAGATGGCTTTTGTGTGTCTAATATCGATGAAGCCCTTGAACTTCGTCAGGCAGGCATTGCTAAGAAGATCCTCATTTTGGGAGTATCTGAAGTTGAATCTCTTTCATTGGCTAAGGACTTTGATATTACCTTGACAGTGGCAGGATTGGAATGGATTGAGAATCTCCTTGCTGCTGAGTCAGACTTAGCTGGTTTAACCGTTCACCTTAAAATTGACTCAGGCATGGGACGAATTGGTTTTAGAAGTGCAAACGAGGCAGCACAAGCTCAAGCTTTACTAAAGGGACATGGTGCTTCTGTCGAGGGAATCTTTACACACTTTGCTACTGCAGATGAAGAGTCAGATGCCTACTTTAAGCAACAGCTAGAGTGTTTTAAGGGAATCCTAGATGATTTGCAAGAAGTGCCAAAATTGGTTCATGCTAGTAACTCCGCAACGACTTTATGGCATGCGGAAACGATTTTTAATGCTGTTCGTATGGGGGATTCCATGTATGGTCTCAATCCAAGTGGACAAGTTTTGGAATTGCCTTATGAACTAAAACCAGCCTTAACCTTGGAGTCAGCCATCGTTCATGTCAAAAAAGTTCCAGCAGGGGCTTGTATGGGTTACGGGGCAACCTATCAGGCAGACAGTGAGCAAGTCATTGCCACTTTGCCAATCGGTTATGCAGATGGTTGGACACGAGACATGCAGAATTTCTCAGTTCTGGTGGATGGCCAATTGTGTCCCATTGTAGGGCGTGTATCCATGGACCAAATCACCATTCGCTTACCTAAACTTTACCCATTGGGTACCAAGGTAACTTTGATTGGCTCAGACGGTGATAAAGAAATTACTGCAACAGATGTAGCAGTCTACAGAGGAACTATCAATTATGAGGTGGTTTGCCTCCTTAGTGATCGAGTTCCGAGAGAATATTATTAAGAAACAGAAAGAAAGGAGTAGAGCATGAATTTACATCAACCCTTGCATGTCTTACCAGGAATAGGACCTAAATCAGCAGAAAAATATGCCAAACTAGGAATTGAAAACTTGCAAGATCTCTTGCTCTACTTCCCTTTCCGTTATGAAGATTTTAAGACTAAGCAGGTGCTAGAGCTAGAAGACGGTGAAAAGGCTGTTTTATCTGGTCAGGTAGTGACACCAGCCAGTGTTCAATATTATGGTTTTAAGCGTAATCGCCTACGCTTTAGCCTTAAGCAGGGAGAGGTTGTTTTTGCAGTTAATTTCTTCAACCAACCCTATCTAGCTGACAAGATTGAACTAGGAGCAACCTTGGCTGTCTTTGGCAAGTGGGATCGTGCCAAGGCAAGCCTCACAGGCATGAAGGTTTTAGCCCAAGTCGAAGATGACCTCCAGCCTGTCTATCGCCTAGCGCAAGGCGTCAGTCAAGCAGGACTTGTTAAAGTCATCAAGACCGCCTTTGATCAGGGGATGGACCTCTTGATAGAAGAAAACATCCCCCAGTCCTTGCTCGATAAATACAAACTCATGTCTCGCTGTCAGGCTGTTCGTGCCATGCATTTTCCTAAGGATTTAGCAGAATACAAACAGGCCCTTCGTCGAATCAAATTTGAGGAGCTCTTTTATTTCCAAATGCAATTACAGACCCTCAAGTCTGAAAATAAGGTTCATGGAAGTGGTCTGGTCTTGAACTGGTCTCAGAAAACATTAACTGCAGTGAAAGAGAAATTGCCTTTTGCCTTGACCCAAGCCCAAGAAAAAAGCCTGCAAGAAATTCTAACAGATATGAAGTCGGACCATCACATGAATCGACTCTTACAAGGGGATGTAGGAAGTGGGAAGACAGTGGTTGCAGGTCTTGCTATGTATGCAGCTGTAACGGCAGGGTATCAGGCTGCCCTCATGGTTCCAACAGAAATTCTTGCAGAGCAGCATTTTGAAAGTCTAGAGAGTCTCTTTCCTGATTTGAAAATGGCTCTCCTAACAGGGTCACTGAAAGCTGCAGAAAAACGCAAGGTCTTGGAAACCATTGCCAAAGGGGAAGCCGATGTGATTATCGGAACCCATGCTCTTATACAAGACGGCGTGGACTATGCCCGACTCGGCTTGATTATCATCGATGAGCAACACCGCTTTGGTGTAGGGCAAAGGCGTATTTTACGGGAAAAAGGAGAAAATCCAGATGTCCTCATGATGACGGCGACTCCGATTCCACGAACCTTAGCCATCACAGCCTTTGGAGATATGGATGTTTCCATTATTGACCAGATGCCAGCTGGACGTAAACCGATTGTGACACGTTGGATTAAGCATGAGCAACTGCCACAGGTTTTGACTTGGCTCGAGGGAGAAATTCAGAAAGGTTCTCAAGCCTATGTTATCTCTCCATTGATTGAGGAGTCTGAAGCTCTTGATCTGAAAAACGCTATTGCTTTGTCAGAGGAGTTAACAACTCATTTTGCTGGGAAAGCAAAAGTTGCGCTCTTGCATGGGAAGATGAAGAGTGATGAAAAAGACCAGATTATGCAGGATTTCAAAGAGAGAAAGACAGATATCCTGGTCTCTACAACGGTTATCGAGGTCGGGGTCAATGTTCCCAATGCGACAGTCATGATTATCATGGATGCTGACCGTTTCGGACTTAGTCAACTTCACCAGCTCAGAGGTCGTGTCGGTCGTGGGGACAAGCAGTCCTACGCAGTTCTAGTGGCCAATCCAAAAACTGACTCTGGGAAAGACCGCATGCGTATCATGACGGAAACGACCAATGGTTTTGTCCTTGCAGAAGAAGATTTGAAAATGCGAGGTTCTGGTGAAATTTTTGGAACTAAACAGTCGGGTCTACCAGAGTTCCATGTAGCTGATATCATCGAAGATTTCCCAATTCTTGAGGAAGCCAGAAAGGTAGCCAGCTATATCAGCTCCCTACCTAATTGGCGAGAGGATCCAGAGTGGCACATGATTGCCTTACATCTCGAGAAAAAAGAATATTTGGATTAAGCTTTTTCTAAGATAATGTTAAGTTTGCTTTTAGGGTGAGTACCTATACTAGAGTCATCAAAAAGAAACGAGGACTCTCTCATGACTATTAAAGTAAATTACCAAAAGAGATTTCAGAAGGAAACTCAACCTTCTCCTAAATACTAAGAAAAGAGCGAAATCGCTCTTTTTTATTTTTTTAAAACTACTTTCAGAGGGATTCTTGCTGGGATCGGACATTAAATCCACTTTCCGTTTCCCTTTCTTTCTTGCATTGCTTTCCTATATGTGCTACAGTTATGATAACGGTTACAAAATAAAGGAGAATTTTATGAGAAATCCAGTATTAGTAGAAGAAATGAAAACATATAAAGGAAGAGATGAAGTACCTCAGGATTTTGATGCTTTTTGGGATGGGGAGATTGACAAGGTTTCGGTCTTGCCAGATTACCAACTAGAGGAACGTGACTTTCATATTCCAAATGTGAAATGCTATGAGTTAACCTTTAAAGGTACACGTGATGGACTTGTTTATGCACGTGTGGTCTTACCAAAATCAGAAGAGAAAGTACCAGTCATTTTCCATTTCCATGGTTATATGGGACGTTGCTGGGATTGGACAGATATGCTAGCCTTTACGGTCGCTGGTTATGGGGTTGTATCGATGGATGTCCGTGGGCAATCTGGTTACTCTCAAGACGGCTTGCGTTCGCCTCTCGGAAATACAGTTAAGGGTCAAATCATTCGTGGCGCAGTAGAAGGAAAAGAGCAACTCTTCTATAAAGATGTCTATCTAGATATTTATCAATTGATTGAGATTGTAGCTAGTCTCCCTCAAGTAGATGAGGGGCAATTGGCTAGTTATGGAGCTTCGCAAGGAGGAGCCTTGGCTTTAGTGGCTGCAGGGCTCAATCCACGGATTAAACGAACAGTTGCCATCTATCCATTCTTGTCAGACTTTAGACGAGTATTAGAAATTGGGAATACCAGCGAAGCTTATGATGAGCTTTTTCGTTACTTTAAGTTCCATGATCCTTTCCACGAAACAGAAGAGCAGATTATGGAGACGCTTGGTTATATCGATGTGAAAAACCTTGCCCATCGCATTAAAGGTGAGGTGAGAATGATTACAGGGCTTGATGACGATGTCTGCTATCCAATCACTCAATTTGCCATCTACAATCGTTTGACTTGTGAAAAGAGCTATCGTCTCATGCCAGAATATGCCCACGAGGCTATGAATGTCCATGTCAATGATCAAGTATACAACTGGTTGTGTGGTAGTGAGATTCCCTTTACCTATCTTGGTCGTTAGAAATATGTAAAAAGAGTCCTGTCAAAATCAGGATTTTCTTTTTGGGAGATTAAAGAAAGTAGTTTCAAAAAGTTTGAAACATAGAAATATATATGAAAGTAGATTCTATTATAGATTACTAAGGCTAAAATTTAGAATAAATATTATATAATAAGTGTAGTATCAATTTGAAAGGAGTAAAATTGTTGCTTGCTTTAAGATATAAAGTAGAAAAACGCAACAGAAATTCAGATGAAAAGAATGGGAGAAACCCATCAACAATACAGTTTCTTTCTTGCTCAAAGTCCTAGGGACTAAAATTTTTAAGCAAAAAAGAAAGCGCTTTATTTTTGTGGAAAATGGAAGGAAATATATGACACAGAGAGATTTTGAACGGAAACAACGTTTTGGAATTAGAAAATTTACAGTAGGAGCTGCATCAGTTGTCATTGGAGCAGTTGTTTTTGGTGCTTCACCAGTTTTAGCCCAAGAAGCTCCAGCAACCGGTGGTGAAACAACTGGACAAGCTTTGCCAGAATTGCCAAAAGAAGTAGAATCAGGAAATCTAGCTAACATAGATAAGGAACTTGCAGATAAGTTGGCAGCAGCGACAGATAAAGGAACTGAAGTAAACCGTGAAGAGCTGAAAGCAAACCCAGGTTCTGAAAACCCAACAGAAACTGAAACTCCAGCAGAGACTCCAGCAGCGGATACTGAGGACAAGGAAGTCGGTAGTGTCCCACGTGACTTCTACGCAAGAGAATTAGAAAATGCCAATGTTGTCGTTGAAAAAGAAGATGTAGAGACCAATGCAACAAATGGTCAACGAGTTGATTTGAATGATGAGCTTGATAAACTGAAAAAACTTCAGAATGCTACCGTTCATATGGAGTTTAAGCCAGATGCGTCTGCTCCACGTTTTTACAACCTCTTCTCAGTCTCTAGTGACACCAAAGTAAATGAATACTTCACCATGGCTATCCTTGATAACACAGCTATCGTTGAAGGTCGTGATGCCAATGGGAACCAATTCTATGGTGATTATAAAACCGCTCCTTTGAAGATTAAGCCAGGTGAGTGGAACTCTGTAACCTTTACAGTTGAAAGACCAAATGCAGACCAACCAAAAGGTCAGGTTCGCGTCTATGTAAATGGTGTTTTGTCGCGCACAAGTCCTCAGTCTGGTCGTTTCATTCAAGATATGCCAGATGTCAACCATGTGCAAATCGGTACAACAAAGCGTACAGGCAAAAACTTCTGGGGCGCTAATCTTAAAGTCCGTAATCTAACTGTTTATGATCGTGCCCTTTCTCCAGAAGAAGTTAAAAAACGTAGCCAACTTTTTGAAAGAGGAGAGTTAGAGAAGAAACTTCCTGAAGGAGCAAAAGTTACGGATAAACTGGATGTATTTGAAGGTGGTGTGAACCGCAAGCCAAATAAAGATGGTATTGCAAGTTACCGTATACCTGCACTTCTTAAGACAGATAAAGGTACCTTGATTGCCGGAACGGATGAAAGACGCTTGCATCACTCTGACTGGGGTGATATCGGTATGGTCGTTCGTCGTAGTGATGACAATGGGAAGACATGGGGAGATAGAATTACCATCTCTAATCCTCGTGACAATGAGAAAGCTAAAAATCCAGAATGGCCATCACCAGTTAATATTGACATGGCTTTAGTCCAAGATCCTGAAACTAAGAGAATCTTCTCAATTTATGATATGTTCCTCGAAGGGAAGGCAGTATTCTCTCTACCAGGAAAAGCACCACAAGCTTATGAGCAAATCGGTGATAAGGTTTACCAAGTTTTGTACAAACAAGGTGATGCGGGACGTTATACTATCCGTGAAAATGGTGAAGTTTTTGACCCTGAAAATAGAAAAACAGAATACCGTGTTGTAGTTGATCCTAAACAACCAGCTTATAGCGATAAGGGTGATCTATACAAGGGTGAAGAACTAATTGGTAATGTCTATTTCGAATACAGTGACAAGAATATCTTTAGAGTTTCAAATACCAACTATCTCTGGATGTCTTATAGTGATGATGATGGGAAAACATGGTCTGCACCTAAAGATATTACATACGGTATTCGCAAGGACTGGATGCACTTCTTAGGTACTGGACCTGGTACAGGGATCGCCTTGCATTCAGGACCTCACAAAGGTCGTCTCGTTATACCAGTCTATACTACAAATAACGTATCTTACTTGAGTGGTTCTCAGTCTTCACGCGTCATTTACTCGGATGACCATGGTGAAACTTGGCAAGCAGGTGAAGCTGTCAATGATAACCGCCCAGTAGGGAACCAAACAATTCACTCTTCAACTATGAATAATCCAGGTGCTCAAAATACTGAGTCAACTGTTGTTCAGTTGAACAACGGAGACCTCAAACTCTTCATGCGTGGATTGACAGGAGATTTGCAGGTTGCAACAAGTAAAGATGGCGGAGCGACTTGGGAAAAAGATGTAAAACGTTATTCAGATGTCAAAGATGTCTATGTTCAAATGTCAGCTATTCATACTGTACAAGATGGTAAGGAATATATCGTCCTCAGTAACGCAGGTGGACCAGGACGTTACAACGGTTTGGTACACTTGGCACGTGTGGAAGCTAACGGAGAATTAACTTGGCTTAAACATAATCCAATTCAAAGCGGTAAATTTGCCTATAACTCATTGCAAGATCTTGGGAATGGTGAATTTGGCTTACTTTATGAACATGCAGATGTCAATCAAAATGAATATACTTTGTCTTATAAGAAATTCAACTGGGATTTCTTGAGCAAAGATATGGTTGCACCAACTAAAGCAAAAGTAAAAAGTGCAGTAGATATGGGTAACAATATTATTGCACTAGAATTTGATTCAGAAGTCTTGGTAAACCAAGCTCCTGTTCTTAAATTAGCGAATGGAAATCTAGCAACCTTCTTAACTCAGTACGATACAAAAACACTGTTGTTTGTTGTCAAAAAAGAAGATATTGGTCAAGAAGTTACAGAGATAGTTGATGGTGCGATTGAGAGCATGCATAATTTGCCAGTTAGCCTTGAAGAGGCAGGAATTCCTGGTGGAATTAATAGTAAAGAACCTGCTATTCATGAAGTTCCAGAGTTCACTGGAGGCGTCAATGGTGACGAAGTGGCAGTACATGAAGTTCCAGAATATATTCCAGTGGAAACCTCAAAAGGGGAACCGGCAATCCATGAAGTCCCAGAATTTACAGGTGGTGTCAATGGTGACGAAGCAGCTGTAACAGAGGCACCTGAGTATACAGAAGCTATTGGAACAGTGGGGGACGAGCCAGCACCAACAGTAGAAGTTCCGGAATCCACAGGTGGCGTAAATGGCGAAGAAGCAGCTGTAACAGAACTTCCTGAGTACACTGAAGCTATTGGAACAGTAGGTGACGAAGCAGCACCAACAGTAGAGGTTCCAGAATTCGAAGGTGGTGTAAATGGCGAAGAAGCGGCAGTAGCAGAGCTCCCTGAGTACACTGAACCTAGTGCAACAGTAGGTGATGAAGCAGCACCAACAGTAGAAGTCCCTGAGTTTGAAGGTGACGTAAATGGTGAAGCAACATCTGAATCTGAGCTTCCTGAATACTCTGTTCCTAGCGCAACAGTAGGTGATGAGGTGGCACCAACAGTAGAAGTCCCAGAATTCGAAGGTGGTGTCAATGCAGTCGAATCTGCAGTTCATGAGCTTCCAGAATTCACAGGGGGAGTAAACGCAGTTGAAGCGCTCAAGAATGAGCTTCCAGAATTCACAGGGGGAGTAAACGCAGTTGAAGCGCTCAAGAATGAGCTTCCAGAATTCACAGGGGGAGTAAACGCAGTTGAAGCGCTCAAGCATGAACTTCCAGAATTCACAGGCGGAGTAAATGCAGTCGAAGCAGCCAAAAACGAACTTCCGGAATATAAGGTTGAAGAAAAACCGCTTGTCACTTTAGTAGCACAGCAAGACAAGACATATCAAGCTCCAGCAGCTCAACCACAACAACCAACCCTCCCTGCAACAGGAAGTGAGGTTTCAACTCCTCTAGTATCTGTAGGAATGGTTGGAATACTCCTCGGTTTGTTTGGAATGGCTAAGAACAAAGAAGATTAATGGCAACATTGAATCTAAAAAGTCTCTATAAAAGGGTTTAGACTTATATTAGAAGAGTCTGTAACGTTCATTCGTTACAGGCTCTTTATTTGCAGAAAGCGAAGATTCTAGTGGAAATAAGCGGATGGAAGGCGATTCAAATTCGGGTATTTCTCCCTGAAACTACTTTCAGGAGATTCTGTTTCATAAAATTGTTTTGAAACTTCAATCTATTCTAGTACAAATTCTTGAAAGCGCTTTTAAAATGATATATAATAGGCTCATAAGAAAAAAGAAAAGGAGGAAAGTGGATGCCACAGATCAGTAAAGAAGCTTTGATTGAGCAGATTAAAGATGGAATCATCGTTTCTTGTCAGGCACTTCCTCACGAACCACTTTATACAGAAGCGGGAGGTGTAATGCCCTTGCTAGTCAAAGCGGCTGAGCAAGGTGGAGCAGTCGGTATCCGAGCAAATAGTGTTCGGGATATTAAGGAAATCAAAGAGGTCACAAATCTTCCGATTATCGGAATTATCAAACGTGATTATCCACCACAGGAACCATTCATCACAGCTACTATGAAAGAAGTTGATGAACTAGCAGCTCTAGATATTGAGGTGATTGCTCTTGATTGTACAAAGAGAGAACGCCATGATGGCCTAGAGATTCAAGAATTTATCCGTCAAATCAAAGAAAAATATCCAAACCAACTCTTGATGGCTGACACAAGTACCTTTGAAGAAGGACTAACAGCAGTTGAGGCGGGAATCGACTTTGTCGGAACAACCTTGTCAGGCTACACATCTTATAGTCCAAAAGTGGATGGTCCAGATTTTGAACTCATCAAGAAACTATGCGATGCAGGTGTAGACGTCATCGCAGAAGGAAAAATTCATACACCAGAACAGGCTAAGCAAATCCTAGGTTACGGAGTGCGAGGCATCGTAGTTGGTGGCGCTATTACTAGACCAAAAGAGATCACGGAACGATTTGTTGCAGGTCTCAAATAAGATAATTAAAACACGAGGAGAGTGGTTGATTCGTAAAACAAAATGTAAACGTATACAAAGCTGTCAATACTCATTATCCGTTTCGGATACGCATATCATCATTTAGGAGAATACTAATGAAATTTAGAAAACTAGCTTGTACAGTACTTGCGGGTGCTGCTGTTCTATCTCTTGCTGCTTGTGGCAAATCAGACGCTAACAAAGATGCGGCTAAATCAGGTGGCGACTCTGCTGCAACTACAGAAATTACTTGGTGGGCATTCCCTGTCTTCACACAAGAAAAAACAGGTGACGGTGTAGGAACTTATGAAAAATCTATCATCGAAGCTTTCGAAAAAGCAA
>ERZ1674051.354-NODE-354-length-11977-cov-114.536319_pt1 | contig 11977 bp, 8 predicted proteins | sample MGYA00581125_ERZ1674051 | MGnify/ENA primary metagenome ERZ1674051 (study PRJEB41354, sample SAMEA4873326) | human saliva metagenome | biome: human-associated habitat [ENVO:00009003]; feature: mouth environment [ENVO:08000002]; material: saliva material... | reverse complement strand
AAAATCCGAGGGGCTAGAAACGTTGTTAAATCAACGGCCGAACTTTTGAATTTCATTGTTCGGGATAAAATAGTTTACTGAACTATTTTATTTTTTAAGGTTGTAGAATGATTTCAATCCACGATATTCAGCTACTTCACCAAGTTGGTCTTCGATGCGAAGCAATTGGTTGTATTTAGCGATACGGTCTGTACGTGAAAGTGAACCAGTCTTGATTTGTCCTGCGTTTGTTGCAACTGCGATGTCAGCGATTGTTGAATCTTCAGTTTCACCTGAACGGTGTGATACAACAGCAGTGTAACCAGCTTCTTTCGCCATTTCGATAGCGTCGAATGTTTCAGTAAGAGTACCGATTTGGTTAACTTTGATAAGGATTGAGTTAGCAGCACCTTCTGCAATACCTTTTTCAAGGTAAGAAGTGTTTGTTACGAAGAAGTCGTCACCAACCAATTGAACTTTACCACCAAGACGTTCAGTAAGAGCTTTCCAACCGTCCCAGTCATTTTCATCCATACCATCTTCGATAGTGATGATTGGGTATTTGTTTACCAATTCTTCAAGGTAGTCGATTTGTTCTGCAGCAGTACGTACAGCTGCTCCTTCACCTTCAAATTTAGTGTAGTCGTAAACTTTACGTTCTTTATCGTAGAATTCTGATGAAGCACAGTCAAATCCGATAAATACGTCTTTACCAGGAACATATCCAGCAGCTTCGATAGCAGCAAGGATAGTTTCAACTCCGTCTTCAGTTCCTTCAAAACGAGGAGCGAATCCACCTTCGTCACCTACGGCTGTTTCAAGACCACGAGATTTAAGGATTTTCTTAAGAGCGTGGAAGATTTCAGCACCCCAACGAAGAGCTTCTTTGAATGATGGCGCACCAGCAGGTACGATCATGAATTCTTGGAAAGCGATTGGAGCGTCAGAGTGAGAACCACCGTTGATGATGTTCATCATTGGAGTTGGAAGAACTTTAGTGTTGAATCCACCAAGGTAGCTGTAAAGTGGGATTTCAAGGTAGTCAGCAGCAGCACGAGCTACAGCGATAGACACACCAAGGATTGCGTTTGCACCCAATTTACCTTTGTTAGGAGTACCGTCAAGAGCGATCATAGCACGGTCGATAGCTTGTTGGTCACGTACATCGTAGCCGATGATAGCTTCAGCAATGATGTTGTTTACGTTGTCAACAGCTTTTTGTGTACCAAGACCACCGTAACGAGATTTGTCACCGTCGCGAAGTTCAACTGCTTCGTGTTCACCAGTAGAAGCTCCTGATGGAACCATACCACGTCCGAAAGCACCTGATTCAGTGTAAACTTCTACTTCAAGTGTTGGGTTACCGCGTGAGTCTAGGACTTCGCGAGCGTAAACATCAGTAATAATTGACATTTTTTACTCTCCTTATGAGTTAAATTTTTTACACCTCTATAATACCTTAAAACCCCTCCTTTTTCAAGAAAAAACGTTATCTTTGTGCAAATTTTCCTTAACTTTATAAAGTAATCGCTTTCTTTTATCTGTTTTATTCTAACTTTTATGATATACTGTTTTCATGACAGATTTATCAAAACAATTACTTGAAAAAGCTCATGGTGGGCCAAAATTAAATCCGGATGAGCAAAGACGCTATCTTGGTACTTTTGAGGAAAGAGTTCTTGGATATGCAGATATTGACACAGCAAATAGCCCTCAGTTAGAAAAAGGCTTTTTATCTATTTTAGAAAATCTTCAGGAAAAAGCAGAGCCACTATTTGTGAAGATTTCACCAAATATCGAATTTGACAAACAAGTTTTCTACTTAAAAGAAGCAAAAGAAACTGATAGTCAAGCTACCATTGTATCTGAAGAGCATACTTCTTCTCCTTTTGGCCTGATTATCCATAGCAATGCACCAGTTCAAGTAGAAGAAAAGGACCTTCGACTTGCTTTTGCAAAACTTTGGGAAGTTAAAAAGGAAGAACCAGCCAAAACATCCATCTGGAAGAAATGGTTTGGCTAAATCTTGCGCATATTTAATAAATGCCCTATATTGGCAGCCGTGTGCTCCAAATAGAGACTGGCATTTTTCAAACTATCTTCTAAAGGTTCACTTTTCTCCAAAATTGAAAAAGCCGCTTGGATATTCTCAAATGGTAAGGAAGGTAAATCTTCAGCAAGACTACCACAAATAGCAATGACAGGAACTCCGACAGGGGTTCTTTTTGCAACACCTATAGGCGCTTTACCTGCTAAACTTTGACAATCTAGCCTTCCTTCTCCAACAATAACCAAGTCAGCATCTAAAACTTTCTTATCAAAGTTGATTAGGTCCAAGCAGGTATCTATTCCAGACACGATATTTGCCTGAGCAAAGGCACACAAACCGCCAGCAAGGCCTCCACCAGCTCCTGCTCCTTTAATTTCCAATGTTACAGGTGAGGCTTTTTCATAAAAATCTTGGATTGCCTGATCTACGACTGCAAACATAGTAGGATGTAGGCCTTTTTGCTTGCCAAAAGTGTAGGTCGCACCTTGATGACCACATAAGGGACTTACGACATCTGCTAAAATACGAATTTGAACATCTTCAGGAATTTCATAGCGATTTTCTGTTGAGACAGAAGCTAAGTTTAGTAAGGATTGACCGCAAGCGGGCAAGACATCTCCATCCCTATCATAAAATTGATAACCTAAACCAGTAGCGATCCCAATTCCTCCGTCATTACTGGCCGTACCACCAACTCCGATATAGATATCTTTAATCCCTTGACCAATGAGATGACGAATCAACTCTCCAATACCACAAGTTTGGATTTGAAGTGGATTTCGTTTCTCTAGCGGAATTTTTCCAAGGCCAACCAAGTCGGCAACTTCAAATAGTGCCAGTTGACCTTTTTGAAAATAGCGCATTTCTTCTTTCTGTCCAAAAGGGCCTGTCACTTGGATCCATTTTTCTTCAAGGTCAAGAGAATGTCGGATAGCATCTACAGTACCTTCTCCCCCATCACCAACAGGGCAGAGGAGACATTCTACATCTGCTACCGATTGTTGGAAGCCTCTTTTTATAGCTTCAGCTACCTCTTCAGCGGTCAAGCTTTCCTTAAACGAATCTGGTGCAATTACAATCTTCATATTTTCCCTCATTCTAAACAGTCAATCAAAGGAAGAACTTCTAAAAAATCCATCTTGTCAACATGGTTTGGTATTTCTTGTTTCAGTACTTCTTTGGCACAAAAAGCAATTCCCAGTCCTGCTGACTTCAACATTAATAAGTCATTGGCCCCGTCACCGATTGCAACAGTTCTTTCTTGAGGAAGTTTTAGTTCCTCTCTCCATTTTTCCAGAGTCTCTTTTTTGACCTCAGGACTTATAATTTGTCCAATCAATTTTCCAGTTAAAAGACCATCTTTGACTTCAAGTTGGTTGGCAGAGAAATGGGCAATTCCAAGTGATTTTGCTAATCTATCAACTATTGGTATAAATCCACCGGACACCAAACCAACTAGGATGCCATTCTTTTGGAGAATAGAGATAAATTCCTGGGCATTTGGCGTTAAATGAATAGAGTCAAAAACTTTCTCAAAGACCGAAACAGGAAGACCTTCCAACAAGTACACTCTTTTTCTTAAACTGCTTTCAAAGTCCAACTCCCCTTGCATCGCCTGACTTGTAAGCTGCGAAATTTCCTCCTCACGACCTGCCTCTCTACCCAAAAGATCAATCACTTCTTCTAGGATTAAGGTTCCATCAACATCCATAACACACAAACCTTTTACTTGAGACATCAGTTCTCCTCTCTAAATAGCCTAAAAATCGTATGAAGTCATCATACGATTTTATCTATTAATTAACTAAACTATGGTACAAGTCAAGATATGACTTGCAGGCTGTATCCCATGAGAAATCACACTCCATAGCTTGTTTTTGTAGATTTCTCCAAACGTCAGGGTGGTTTCTATACAGGTCCAAAGCTGTTTGGAAAGTCCAATTTAACCAGTAAGGAGATAGATTGTCAAAGCTAAAGCCAGTACCGCTTCCTTCGATTGGATTAAAGGCTTTAACGGTATCTCGTAAACCACCAACTTCATGAACCAATGGCAAGGTTCCGTAACGCATAGCCATCATTTGAGACAAGCCACATGGTTCAAAACGACTCGGCATGAGGAAGAGGTCACAAGCAGCGTAGATTTCTTGAGCTAGTTTGACATCAAAAGTGATATTTGCTGATAGCTTGTCTGGATAGATTTGAGCAAACCATGAGAAAGCTCCTTCAAAAGCTGGATCTCCAGTTCCCAAAAGAACAATCTGAACATCATTTTGCAAGATATGGTGCAGACTTTCCACCACCACATCAAAACCTTTTTGACGTGTCAAACGAGAAACAATTCCCACCAGTGGAACGTCATCTCTAACTGGCAAGCCAACTCTTTCTTGCAATTTTGCCTTGTTTTGGGCCTTCCCAGACAAATCTTCCTGATTAAAATGATAGTCTAAAAGAGCATCCGTCTGAGGATTATAAAGGTCAGCATCAATCCCATTCACGATACCAGAGACCTTGCCAGACTCCATTCGAAGAATTTGATCCAAGTTACATCCAAACTGACTAGTCATAATTTCATGAGCATAGCTAGGTGAAACGGTTGAAACACGGTCAGCATAAAGAATACCTGCCTTCATCCAGTTCAGACAGTTGTTCCAGCGAAGGGTGCCATCAGCATAACGTTCAAAACCGACTCCAAACAAATCCCATAACATTCCTTCTGAAAATTGTCCTTGGAATTCCAAATTATGAATGGTTAAAACAGTTTTAATGCCCTCATAGGCTTGAATCCAACGGTATTTTTCCTTTAACAAGAAAGGAATCATAGCTGTATGGTAGTCATGAACATGGAGAAGGTCAGGAATAAAGTCAATTCTTTCCATAGCCTCAATGGCAGCCAGTTGGAAAAAGGCGAAGCGTTCTCCGTCATCAAAATCACCGTAAACATGCCCACGGAAGAAATAATATTGATTATCGATAAAGTAGAAAGTGACACCATTTAAGACTGTTTTCTTAATCCCACAGTACTGTCTGCGCCAACCAACACTAACCTCAAAATGAAGAACATCTTCAATCTGATTTCCAAATTTAGCCTCTACCATGTCATAGTAGGGTAAAATTACTGCAACTTCATGTCCCGCTTTTACCAGTGATTTAGGAAGAGCGCCAATGACGTCTCCCAAACCACCTGTTTTTGAAAAGGGTGCACCCTCAGCTGCTACAAATAAAATTTTCATGAATGAATATCCTCTGTTACTTTAGCACCTTTCTTAACGACAACTGGATGTTCTGCAGTTCCTCGAATCACAACGCCATCCGCAACTTCCACCCCCTTGTCCAAGATAGCATATTCTACCTGAGCACCTTCTCCAATAACAACACGAGGGAATAAGATGCTATCTTTAACTAAGCTATCCTTATAGACATGAATATTACGTGATAGAACAGAATTAGCCACTTGACCTTCAATAATACTACCAGAAGCAAACTGAGAAGTGCTTACCTTAGATGTATTAGCATAATAAGTTGGCTCTTCGTTTTTGACCTTTGTATAAATCTTTTGATTTGGTGAGAAGAGAGAGTAGAATTTTTGTGATTCAAGCATATCTTTGTTAGCTTTGTAATAAGACTCTACAGAATGAATATTTGCTAGATAACCTGTGTACTCGTAGGCAAAAGCCCCTTCTTTTGCAGCTAAATCTCGTAAAACATAACGCAATTTCTCTGGATGTTCTTTCTTAGCCTCTTCTTCTAAGCGTTCAATCAACCAAGGGGTATCAACGACAAAAATATCCGTCGACATATTGTAAATTTCATCTGATGATTTACTATCAAAGAGTTTATGAGAACGGACATGGTCTGTTTCATCTACTTCTAAGATTGCATTTACTTCTGAAATATCTTTTTTAGGTAGTTTTTTATAAACTACAGTGATTGGACCTTTTGTTGTAGTGTGTAGGTGGAATACTTGGTTCAGATCAATATTAATCAGAACATCACAGTTGAGGGAAACTGTTTGGTTTGAGCCAGAACGTTTCAAATAAGTAAGAAGCTGTTGATAGTATTCTTTTCCAACTGTACTACTTTCCACACGGGTATTGTAAATACCTAGATAGTAGTGGCTAAGAAGAGTTGACAATCCCCACTCACGCCCTGAACGGATATGGTCAAAGACTGAACTGATATTGTCTTGTTGGAAAATACCGAAAATACTACGGACACCAGCATTAGCAAGACTTGAGAGCGGGAAGTCGATCAAACGATATTTACCACCAAATGGCAAACTAGCTACTGGACGGTGGTCTGTCAATGTTGACATATCATGAAAACCAACTGTGTTTCCTAAAATGGCAGAATATTTATCAATCTTCATCTGTTGCTACCCCCACTACTTCATCATATCCTACAACCTGTACTTCTTCTGTCCCATCAATTTCGACACCATCAGAAATAACTGCACTTTCACCAATAATGGCACGTTTGATTTTAGCTCCCTGACCGACAATTGCACCACTCATGATAACTGAATCTACTACTTCTGCCCCTTCGCGAACTTGCGCACCTGTTGAAAGGATAGAATGTTTAACAGTTCCATCTACAAAACAGCCATCGACAACCAAGGAATCTTCCACATGAGCATTTGCCCCAAGGAAGTTTGGTGGTGAAATTAAGTTTCTTGAGTAAATCTTCCATTGACGGTTACGGCTATCTAAGGCATTTTCTGGAGAAATATACTCCATGTTCGCTTCCCAAAGCGATTCAATCGTACCAACATCTTTCCAGTAGCCATTAAACTCGTAGGCATAAACACTTTCACCTGACTCAAGGTAATTTGGAATGACATTTTTACCAAAGTCTGACATATCGACATTGCTCTTTTCAGCAGCAACAAGCATATTGCGGAGACGTTGCCAATCAAAGATATAGATTCCCATAGAAGCTTTGGTAGATTTAGGTTGAGCTGGTTTTTCTTCAAATTCAACAATACGATTGTTTGCATCTGTATTCATGATACCAAAACGGCTAGCTTCCTTAAGAGGAACATCAAGAACTGCTACTGTCAAACTGGCATTATTATCCTTGTGAGACTGGAGCATATCATCATAGTCCATTTTATAGATGTGGTCCCCAGACAGAATCAAGACATACTCAGGGTTGACACTGTCGATATAATCAATATTTTGGTAAATGGCGTGGCTAGTCCCCTCAAACCAACGATTTCCTTCACTTGCAGAATAAGGTTGAAGAATAGAGACACCAGAATTGATACCATCTAGTCCCCAGCTTGAACCATTACCAATATGGTTATTGAGAGCAAGTGGTTGGTACTGTGTAATGACTCCAACATTGTTGATGCCTGAGTTGGCACAGTTTGAAAGAGCAAAGTCAATGATACGGTAGCGCCCACCAAATTGCACAGCTGGTTTTGCGATGCTTTGAGTGAGTTTACCGAGACGAGTTCCTTGCCCACCAGCAAGAATCAAAGCTAACATTTCATTCTTCATTTTCTACTCCTTTTTGGTTTTTACTTGTGACGGTTTTAGTAGGTTTCAAGCGACGTTTGATTTTCCAAACACTTGCTCCCATAGCCGGTAGGGTAAAGGTCAAGGTCTGCTCATAATCTTTCCATAGTCCTTCTTGCGTTTGCACAGTTTGATTATGTTCTTTCCAAACGCCTCCCCACTCTTCTAACTCAGTATTCCAGACTTCTTCGTAAATCCCTGCAACAGGAAGTCCGATTGTAAAATCTTTTCGTTCAACAGGTGCCATATTAAAGATACAGACTAACATATCATCCTTCTTACCCTTACGGATGAAGGAAAGAACACTCTGGTCTCTATTATCCGCATCGATGATTTCAATACCATCATAGCTGGTATCAATTTCCCACAGACAGCGGTGGTCTTTGTAAAACTGATTTAGCTGAGAAGTGAAATACTTCATCTTAGCATTCATTGGATCTTCTAGGTTAGACCACTCCAACTGTTCTTCAGATTTCCATTCTAGGAATTGCCCATATTCACTACCCATGAAGAGCAATTTCTTACCAGGGTGACAAATTTGGTAAGTGTAGAGATTACGCAAGCCTGCGAATTGATTATAACGATCTCCCCACATCTTGTGCATCATACTCTTCTTGCCATGAACCACTTCATCGTGTGAGAATGGTAAGAGATAGTTCTCCTTGAAGACATACATAAAGCTGAAAGTCACCAGGTTAAAGTCATATTTACGATAAATCGGATCTTCTTCGTAGAATCGGAGGATGTCATTCATCCAACCCATATTCCATTTATAGTCAAATCCTAGACCATCTGAATCCTTAGTGTCAGTAATCTGAGTAGCTGATGAACTTTCCTCAGCTATCATCATAACGTCTGGATGAACTAGTTTAATCACATCATTCAAGCGTTGAAGGAAATAATAACCTTCATAGTTGAGATTGCCACCATCTTTATTAGGTGTCCATGGAGCATCATCGTAGTCAAGATAGAGCATGTTGCTAACCGCATCCACGCGAATACCATCTAAATGATAAAAATCAATCCAAAACTTAATACTAGAAATCAAGAAAGACTGGACTTCATTCTTTCCAAGGTCAAAATTGAGAGCTCCCCAACCGTAGTTATGAGCCTTATTATGGTCTTGGTATTCAAAAGTCGGTGTTCCATCATAATAGGCCAAGGCATCATCATTGATAGTAAAGTGACCAGGTACCCAGTCTACAATAACACCTATATTGTTTAAGTGACATTCCTCAACAAAATCTTGAAACTCTTCAGGACGACCATAGGCATGCTCTAAAGCAAAGTAACCCATAAGCTGATAGCCCCAACTCAAACCTAGTGGGTGAGACATCAGGGGCATAAACTCAATGTGAGTATAATTCATCTCAACCAAGTAAGGAATGAGTTCATCTTTCAATTGAGCAAAACTATAGGGCCTGCCATCAGGATTCCTCTTCCAAGAGCCAGCATGAGCCTCGTAAATATTGACAGGACGCTCTTCAAAGCTCAAACGTTTTCTACGAGCTAGCCAGAGACCGTCCTTCCATTTCTTTTCTGGAATATCTGTTAAAATAGCACCAGTCCCAGGTCGTGCCTCATATCGTACAGCCAAAGGGTCAATCTTCATCAGCTGATGACCATTTGAACGTGTGATATGGTACTTATAAATTTGGCCTTCTTGAGCAAGACTGGTAAAGACTTCCCAGACTCCAAATTCATTCCGTTCCATCGGAATTTGATTTTCAACCCAATTGGTGAAATCCCCTACCAAGTGAACAGCCTGAGCATTAGGCGCCCACACACGAAAAGTATAGCCATACTCTCCATTTTTTTCTTCCCTATGAGCTCCCAGATAGTGCTGGAGGTGAAAATTTTCACCTGTCATAAAGGTTTTTAAAGCATTATTCTTATCCATACACCCTCCTATTTCTGTAAGCGTTTTCTATAGATTTATTATACTACCTTTTTAGGGAAGATTCAAGTAAATTACGGAATTTGCAAAAAAATCTTTTGAAAGTCTTCAACAAATTCACTGATGTGTTCACTTGTAAATCAAGAAATTTTCAGAAACGCTTTGAAAACGAATTGTTTTTTATAATACTATCATAAAGTTCGTTATTTTACTAACAAAAGTGTTGTTTTTAAGTGAAAAAAGAAATCAGGAAATGAATTTCCTGATTTTATCTTTTATTTCACATCAAAAACAATGGATTTGACATTTGTCATCGCTTCAATGCTATATTTAATTCCTTGCACTCCAGCTCCAGAACCTTTGACACCAAGGAATGGGAAATTATCTGGACCACGTTGGGTTTTATTATTAATATGAACTGTACCCACTTCAAGTTTTTCAGCAATTTCAAAGGCCTTTTTGAAATCATTTGTAAAGACTGAGGATTGAAGGCCGAATTCAGATTCGTTGGCAAAGGCAATTGCTTCTTCTACATTAGCCACACGAATAATTGGTAAAACAGGGCCAAATGGCTCTTCCCATGCTACTTTCATATCTTTTGTAACTTGGTCAAAAAGCACTGGCCAGAGAAGATTGCCCTCACGTTTGATTGGTGTAAGAGCCTGAGCCCCTTTTTCTTGTGCATCCTCAATCAAGCCCCAGATGAAGTCGGCTGAAGCATTGTCAATAACAGGTGTAATATCAGCATTGTCAAATGGATCACCAACTGTTAATTTAGCAACCTCTGCTTGAAGCAAAGTAACTAATGTATCTGCTACACTTTCAAGAACAATGACCCGTTTAATGGCCGTGCAACGTTGCCCTGAGTAGCTAAAGGCTCCCGCAACAATTTGCTTGGTAGCATGTTCCAAATCTGCATCTTCTAGTACAAGAGCCGCATCTTTTCCGCCAAGTTCCAACATGATAGGACGCATACCAGCTAAACGACCAATACGTTCTCCGATAGGAGTTGAACCTGTAAAGTTGATGAAGTTGACTTCTTTGTGCTCAATGATATAATCCCCAATTTCTGAACCACGTCCCGTAATGGTATTGAAAACACCTGCTGGAATCCCTGCTTCCTCAAAGGCTTTAGCCAACAAGAGACCAGAAATAGAACCTTGTGTTGGTGGCTTAAACATAACCACATTCCCTGCAATCAAGGCCGGAGCAATCTTAGATCCAGAAAGGTTGACTGGATAGTTAAAGGGAGCAATAGCTAGCACGACTCCAACCGGCTCACGACGGACAACAGCCAGTTTATTTTTACTTGCTGCCTCAAAACCACCACCTTCCATCGCTTGTCCAGTGATACGGAGACCTTCCTCAGCAGCATAACGAATCAAGTCTGCTGTACGCACTACTTCTCCAATGGCTGCTTTAATCCCTTTTGCTACTTCTTTGGCAAGGATAGTACCAATTTCTTCCTTATCACGTTCTAAAATAGCTGCTGTTTTATGCAAATAAGCCGCACGTTCAACTGCTGATAAAGCTCGCCATGCTGGCAGGGCTGCACGCGCAGCTTGCATAGCCTCATCTACTTCTGCTTGGCTCATAGCGGGTACTGTCCCTAATTCTTCTTGATTGATTGGTGAATAAATCGTAATTTCTTTTTCAGATGATTTCCATTCTCCATTTACTAAATTATTATATCTTGTCAAATTCTCGTCCTCCTGAAAATGATTAAGATATATTTTACCAAATTTTCAGAAAATTACAACCCTTTTTACAATATTTTTGAGATTATTTTCACAAGCTTGACTTTTCAAACTATTTGAACTCTTTTGTTAAGCAGTCAGTACAAGAAGAAAAGGCTTAGATGAACTAAACCTTTTTCATGCTATGTTATTCTTCATTGAGTTTTATAATTTTTAGCAATAAGATATCCTAGAAATTATACGACACAATTAAAAACTTTTGATTTTTTCTACAAGACTTTAAAGACGCTGGCACTGACGCCACCAACCATGTCTTTATCACTTAAATGCCTATTGGTCACCAAGAGTTCTAGATTTCCTGCATTTTCAAACTGGAAGTCTTGCCCTTTAGCATTAAATACAACCAGTAAATGTTCTTCCCCTTGAATCTCATAGACAATCCAACCACTATGTTCGTGGGCTGAATGAACAAAAACATGATGGTAAATTTCATCATAAGTAGGGTAAGAAAAGGCACTGCTTTCTGTCTTCAATCGAATCATCTGACGGATAAACGCAATACTATCTTGACGCTCATTAATCAAATCCCAGTTGACTTGATTCACACTGTCAGGAGCATTATAGCTATTCATAGCACGCTCTCTATCATCATGTGTCAGCTCACCATTTTCACCAGTCGCAACCAGTTTAGTACGACCAAATTCTTGACCGATTTCCATAAAGGCCATCCCTTGCATGAGTAGATTCATGGCTGTGGCAGTTTCGACCTTGCGCATGATTTGCTCTGAACTTTGGTCTGGATGTAGGGTTGCCAACAAATCGTGAAGATTGTAATTGT
>ERZ1674051.350-NODE-350-length-12098-cov-15.610064_pt1 | contig 12098 bp, 9 predicted proteins | sample MGYA00581125_ERZ1674051 | MGnify/ENA primary metagenome ERZ1674051 (study PRJEB41354, sample SAMEA4873326) | human saliva metagenome | biome: human-associated habitat [ENVO:00009003]; feature: mouth environment [ENVO:08000002]; material: saliva material... | reverse complement strand
ACAAAACAACTGGTCATTTCTCAACTTTCCTCCCGATAACTATTTATTATCACTAGTATACCATAAATTCATCTTCAGTAGCTTGAATTGTATAATGAATTTTTACTTAACATTAAATAGCAAACTATGATATTGGTCAACTATAGCTTAAAACACCGTTTTGAAATTATATCTAATACTTTTGAGTCAATTACAAACTTACAACAACGAGATATTTATATAGTCTGAAGAAAATAAGTACAAATTTTTTAGAAAATCGAGATTTCATAGGATTAGCACGAAAAATTTCAATTTTAGAACTATATCCTCTAATGATTTTGAATCAGTCTTTTTTAAAATTCTAAATGATATGATAGTATTTTCAAGTAAAAAGAAATTGCCCTGATTGGAGACCATATCAAATCTTTACGAAAGACACATGACATGACACAACCAGAATTTTCATGAATTGGGGGTATTTCACGTAATAGCCTTAGTAGTTACTAGAACGGTAAAAGTCCACTTTCAACTGAGCTGATAGATGCTATTTACTAGAAGTTCAACGTATCCTATGTCGATATTGTGGGGAAAGAAGAAATGTTGAATCCAGTTGAAGATTATGAATTGACTTTAAAAATGGAGATTGTCAAAAAATGTGGAACAAAGTCTCCTATCTTGTCTCTATCGTTATCAAGACATTCCCTTTGATGATGAGAGAAATGATGAGTGTAGACTTGTCTGCTATTGTGAATACCAACATTTATCTGTTGACTACTTTAGAAGAGCTGGAGCATTACAGAGACTACTTGAATGGTATTTAGAGCATACTAGAAAACACCAGAAAATCAAATAGTAGCTTTATGAGTTTTTATGATATAGTGAGGAGGAGTTTGCCCGTGCCTTAGCTTACAATATTCACACACTGACGAGAGGAAAGAAAATGAGACAAAATCCAGTAGTTTTCTTTCTTAGCGAACTAGAAAGAAAACTATCCATTGTATCAAGCTCAAAGAGTTTCAGGGCAATAGAATCATTATTGATGGTGATAGTTTTCGAGCGCAGCACCCACTATTCATCAAAGAGAGCTTCTCCAAGACCAGTAGAAAGATTAACATCATAGAACACTTCTACAGGAAAACGTGTCACAACCTTATCATGTGGTTGTTGTGTTTGAAGTAATTCCCCTGAGTACTCATTAACCTTATCTTAATTTTTTGAAGAAAACTGAAGATAGAGGGTATAATCCTGTATTCCGATTCAAAATAGATTGTTGGAACATCAGGTGTTTTTGCAAGAGTAGAAAGATTTTTTTGATTTGGAACGGATTCCCTCATTTCCCACTTGTTGTATGAACCTCCATTGATTTTTAATAGATTAGAGAGTTCAGATTGGATATTCTACGTTCTTTAAGATGAATACTAGAAAACATAAGATAAAACTCCAGTTACTTTATTATGCAACAATTATGTCAAAAATTTTTCAAGATGTAAGGAAGAGATATATTTAAGGAGTTATGGGTTGTTAAAGGTAGTGATTAAGTACAATTTATCACTAGTGTGATATAATTTTATTGAGCATGTTATGCTAATCAATGTTAGGAGATATGTATGATTTCTAGGATAATTTTACAAAATTTTAAACGTTATAAAAGAGTTGATTTTACTTGTAACTCAGAAGTTAACATTTTCGTTGGAGAGAATGGTGCAGGAAAGTCGACCTTATTGTATGCAGTTGGATTAGTGCTGAGTGGAAGTCATAGTCAGATTGAGAGAAGTAGTTTGGCTAGTATCATTAATCAAGAAGCGATTTTAGATTTTATGGGAACAAAGGATATCAATCAGCTCCCTGAGGTCTTTGTCGAAATTTATTTTGATGAATTATGTGATGAAATTTCCTCTAACTTCAATATTGAAGGAAAGCATAACTCTCAAAAAATCAAAGCTTTTGGACTTTCATTAAAAATAATTCCCAATCAAGATTATATATCTGAAATTACTTCTGTCTTAAATGATAGTAACTGGACAGTCTTTCCATTTGAGTTCTATAGAGTTGAATTTTTGACATTTTCAGGGAAACCCTACTCCTCGTATAATAAACCGTATAAGTTCCTACACTCAATAATAAATACAAGTCTTATTGATACACAACAAGAAATTCAAAAACGTATCCATGAGGTGTATTTAGAAAATATATCAGCTGAAAATAGAGCAAAAGTTAATCATCAATACAGGATAAATTCATTTAAATTTTTAGAGACTTTAAGGAAAGATGAATTGATGAAGGAGAATGCTTCAGAATTCCAACTTCATTTTGACGAATCAGAAAATTCATTTAGAAATTCAGTATCAGCTGTAAAAAATGGTGTAGATATAAAAAATTTAGGGCAGGGTGAAAAGGTATTGTTAGGGGTAGAGAATGTATATAGCCATCTCAAGGAAACTGTTAAAATACTACTTATTGAAGAGCCTGAAAATCATTTGAGTTTCCAAAATCTCCAGAAATTAGTTAATATGTTTAATTCAAATACTGGAGTTCAAGTCTTTATTGGAACACATTCAAATATGATTGCTTCAAGATTAGGGGTAGATAATCTGCATTTCTTAGATAATGGTCAGATATCTAAACTTGAAAGACTAAATAGAGATACAATACGATTTTTCCAAAAATCTACTAATCAGAATTTATTAAATTTTTCTCTCGGTAAGAAGATTATGCTTGTTGAAGGGAATGCGGAATATATTTTAATGGAAAAATTTTTTGAAATGATTCATTCCAAAAGGCCTGAGGATCTTAATGTATCAATTATCTCTGTAGATGGATTAAGCTTTGAAAGGTATTTAGAAATTGCAACCAACTTTACTGATAAAAAAGTAGCAGTTATAACGGATAACGATCGTGATTATGCAAGAAATGTACAGTCAAAGTATAGTTATTATCAACAATTCCAGAATATAAAAGTTTTCTCTGATTTAGATAATGCTAATCGAACATTTGAATTATGTATTTTTAATAATAACAAGGATTTGTTAGATTCTTTTGGTTTAACTAAATCTAAAGATTTATTAGGATATATGCTTAGGGAGAAGACTGAATTTGCATTGCGATTACTAGAAAAAATGGAAACTGATTATAGAAGTGACGAATTTATTATACCTGATTACATTGAAGAGGCGATTGAATGGATAATAAAAGATTAATTCATGCCGTTGCTGGAAGTGGCAAAACAACTAAAATAATTGAAAGTATTAATCCTCAAAAAAGAAATCTTATACTTACGTATACAGAGACGAACCAGAATACAATCAGAGAAAAGTTGATTGACAAATTTGGCTTTATCCCTGAGCCTACTTTTATTTTTGGTGTCTTTGAGTTTCTATATAGTTTTTGCTTAGTGCCATATTTAGGGAAACGACCAAAAGGAATAAACTTTGATTATGAACCTCAAGGGAAATTTGATAACACTACTATAGATAATACTGGAAGAATTGTTCAGAATCAACTTTCTAAATCTCTATTAAGGGGTTCATTAATTTATAAGAGGAAAGAGATTAGATTTGATAATTCATATTTGGATAGAATTGATAAATTTTTTGATTGTATTTATGTAGATGAGTGTCAGGATTTTGAGTCAGATGATTTTGATTGGCTTTTAAGTTTAAGTGATCTTAATGCAGAAGTATTTTTATTTGGAGATTTTTATCAAAAAACCTTTAGTACTTCAAGGCGAGGTAATAAAGGAAAAGGGATCCATTCGAGTTTTGAGAATTGGTTAAAAGTTATTTCTGATTCAGGATATGAAATTGATTTATCGAGTTTGTCAAAAAGTTATCGTTGTCCCAAAATAGTTTGTGACTTTATTGTTGATAATTTAGCTATTGAAATTTTATCACAGCGAGAAGAAAAGCTTTCTTCCAAAATTACTCTTATCAATTCACAGAAAAAAATAGAATCAATAATGACAGATGACAATATTATGAAACTTTTTTATCAAAAATTTTATGATTATGATTGCAAGAGTCAGAATTGGGGGGATAGTAAAGGCTCTGAATATGACAATGTTTGTGTAGTATTAAATCCAACATCATACAAATTATTCGTAGCTGATCGCTTGAATGAACTTTCTTCACAAACCAAAAGTAAATTTTATGTTGCGTGTACACGTACGAGGGGAAACCTATATTTTGTAAATCAAAAAGATATCATAGATTATAAGAAGATAAAGTAAAGGAAATATTATGACAGAACAGTTTTTAAACATACCATTTGTAAGTTATTTTTTAACTACAAATAATCATGGTATTCCCAATTTTATAAAAAGAGATACATTTTCCTATCGTTTCAATAGAAATATTGCAAGACATACTCAATCAAGATATATAGTTGCTCATTTTCCTAAAAATCTTAAAGAGTTAATTATCCCTTGGCCTCTATCTTCATTTGTTGAAGAACAAAATTATATTACGGAATATATAAACATAGAGCTGTTAATTAAGAATACAGAGGGTATTATAGATATAATTAAACAAACTCCTTTAGGCTGCGTTTTCATTCCTGAAGAATTAAAAGACTGTCCTATTATTGAACAAATCCAAGAAACAACACTACCTGTGATTTTTTTAACAGATGGAGTAGATATTCCTATTAGCAAACTACAATTGATTGTTGAAAAAAATACCAATAATGCTAGTAAGATGTTAGCTCAGAAAGTTACAATCTCTGATAAAACTAAAATTGAGGCAGTCAGTATACCTTCTAAAAACTATTTGAGACCTTTAGAGATTGCAATTAATCGTAATAGAGGTTTATACTTATCTATATATGAAAATATGCAAGAACCAAAGCCTTTCATATATGGTGAAAGTAAAGAAAAATTTGAAGAAGATGCTATAAATGATATAAAATTCTTTTTAAAGCTCCTGATTACAGAAAAATATATTCTACATCTTGCAAAATTTGAAAAGGGAAGAGATTCTCTCGTTGATATAATAAATATTTGGGATAATTCAATTAATACAGACAACCTATATTTAGATATTTTAGAAAAATATTTTTTGGATTTATCAGATTATTTTTTTAAGAGATTTGATGAAATATCTTATCGAACAGATATGGTTTTTGTTTTGCCGATGGTAAATAAAACAAGTGTTGATTTGGTAAATAGAGACTTTCAGTTACGACTGTCTAAATCAGTTCTTCGGCAGATATATGATTTTTCAGGATATTATGGAATAGGAATTGGTAAAGATTTTGAAAAGATGCTACCGATAATTTCTGATAGAGGACTTGAAAATTCAATCTTAGATTCCTTATCTCTTAATTTTGCTCTAGATACAAAATCTCCGTATGTGCGTTTGCCTAACTTACCTTCCAAGGATATTACCTTGTGGTATTCACACATGCTACAAAATATTAAAAAACAACCAGATTTAGCAGAGATAGAAAAGTTTAATAATAATTATCATAATATTTCTGAGAAGCTTAAATTATCATTGGATGATGACTTTATTGATATTATTGTTAAACATGGAAAGCATATAAAATTCATTACAGATGCCCCAATTGAATGGGTTAAATATAAAGATACTCCTTTAGGTTTAATAAAATCAATCAGCAGATTGCCAATTATTCCTGGTAATATATTAGTAAATTCAGCTAAATGTAACTTATCAAGTGAAATTTCAAAAGATTCAGTGTCCTTTCTGATTATCAATACTCTTAACCATAATGACATATTGTATAGCAATGGAAAGAAACTAGGAGAACTATTAAAAAAGTATTTTCCTAAACATAGTGTTAATTACCATGAAGTTACAAACAAAACTGATTTCATTCATATTATGAATGAAAATCTTGCAACATTTTTTATTTATTATGGACATGGTAGTATGCCTGAAGCGAGTAGAAATCAACCAGATCAGATTGGTAAACTTCATATTGGCGATGATGAAATTGATATGATTGAGTTAGTAAGTAATATAAAGGTGGTACCTGATATCACTATATTGGGAGCCTGTCAGACTCAGGTATTAGACTCTCACTATATAAACATTGGAAATATGTTTCTTGGGTTAGGAAGTCAGTCAGTATTAGCAACATATTTCCCAGTTGATGGGTTCTATACATTTAGTTTAATAGAATCAATTTTTAGATATCTTAAAAATTATTTTGAAGGTAAGGTACCACCCGAATATGTAAAAAATTGGTCTGATATAATTTTGCAAGCTAGAAGAGTGCATTATATTACTGAACCTACTAATACCATTATTGAATATTTAGATAAAAAGGGAGATAAAAATATAGTAGACCCAAAAATTTTGACACAATATGCTATAAAATATTGTATAGAATCAAGCTATAATGATAACAACTCATATAGTTCTGTCATGGAGAAAAGTGTCATATATAGAGATGAAGCTTATAAAGAATATTTTAAAAACTATCCAGAATCAACTAGAATGTTAATTGATTATATTTTTAAACATAACTATGTCTTTACAGAGAGTATACTATTTACATCTCTTGGTTCTCCAGAAAAAATCAAATTTGTATAGAGCCGTTTTATTGAGAGCATTCAGCTCTCTTTTTTTACTTTCTATTCAACGCGGTGATATCTTTTCCAAATCTTCCCTGTTATCCTTATATCATTCCTAAAAAATTTTAACTAGGGGTTTGGGGCGGAGCCACCAAGTTATCTTATCGTTAGCTGTCACAACTGAAAGGTTTTAGTCAGCTGGCGATATGATTTTTGGGATATTGTGGACACAATATCTGAGCTCGCAAAGCCTTACAAAAACGTTGAATCTATTTTGAAAAACGTACTGACGGTGTCTGTAAGCTTACATTGTCATTACAAGTATCTATGAGGGGGGAAAGCCATATGAAAAGAGATATACGTAGTATTCGGAAACAATTTCGTTTAACAGAAACGGAGGAAAAACAAATACTAGATTTAATGAGAGAGAAAGGAGAGGATAATTTTTCTGATTTTCTCCGTAAAAGCTTACTATTGTCTGATGGACAAAAACAGATGGAAAAATGGTTCAGTCTTTGGAAACAGCAAAAGTTGGAACAAATTTGTCGCGATGTTCATGAAGTTTTAATCATTTCTAAAATCGATCATCAGGTTACTCAAGAACATGTTTCTATTTTGTTAACTTGTATTCAGGAATTAATTAAAGAGGTAGAAAATACAAGTCCTCTTAGTGAAGAATTTCGTAACAAATACATGAGGTAGTAGAGTGGAGCACCGATATAGAACAAATTTAAAAAAAGTCTTTTTATCTGACCTAGAATTAGTCAAATTGAATGAAAATATCTCAAAAAGTAACTGCTTATCATTCTCAGAATATGCTCGACGAACTCTACTAAATCCTGGTATGAATTTTATCACCATTGATACAAATAGTTATCAAGATTTGATTTTTGAATTAAAACGAATCGGAAATAATATTAATCAAATAGCCAGAAGCATAAATTATTCGAATTTAATAACGGAAGTTGAATTAAATGAATTGAGAAAAGGTATAGAAGAGTTAATAGTAGAAGTGGAGAAAGATTTTCTTATTCAATCTGAAAAATTGAGGAAATTTTATGGTCATCACTAAACACTTTGCGATTCATGGAAAAAATTATCGTAGTAAACTAATCAAATATATTTTGAATCCAAGTAAAACAAAAAATCTAACACTAGTTTCAGATTTTGGTATGAGAAATTATTTAGATTTTCCTAGTTATAAAGAACTAGTGAAGATGTACAATGATAATTTTTTAAGTAATGATACTCTTTATGAATTTCGTCATGATAGGCAAGAAGTAAATCAACGAAAAATTCATTCTCATCACATCATTCAGTCCTTTTCTCCAGATGACCATCTCACTCCTGAACAAATCAATCGGATTGGTTATGAGACAGTTAAAGAGTTGACAGGAGGTAGATTTCGATTTATCGTGGCAACTCATGTCGATAAAGATCATATCCACAATCACATCATCCTAAATTCAATTGATAAGAATTCTGATAAAAAATTTATGTGGGATTATAAAGCAGAACATAATCTACGAATGGTTTCTGATCGTCTTTCAAAAATTGCAGGGGCAAAAATTATAGAAAATCGTTATTCGCATCGTCAGTATGAAGTTTATCGAAAAACAAATTACAGATATGAAATAAAACAACGGGTATATTTTCTAATCGAGAACTCGAAAAATTTTGAAGATCTTAAGAAAAAAGCTAGAGCTTTAAATTTAAAAATTGATTTTAGACACAAGCATGTTACTTTTTTTATGACTGATTCAAATATGAAGCAAGTCGTACGTGATAGTAAATTGAGTAGAAAACAACCTTATAATGAAACGTATTTTAAGAAAAAGTTTGTTCAAAGGGAAATCATAAATATCTTAGAATTTTTACTTCCGAAAATGAAGAATATGAATGAATTGATTCAACGAGCAGAATTTTTTGGATTAAAAATAATACCGAAAGAAAAACATGTTCAATTTGAATTTGATGAGATAAAGCTTTCAGAGCAGGAATTGGTAAAAACGAATCGGTATAGTGTTAGTTATTTTCAAGACTATTTTAATAACAAAAATGAAACTGTTGTCTTAGATAATAAAAATTTAGTTGAACTTTACAATGAAGAAAAGCTAATTAAAGAAAAAGAGTTGCCGACAGAAGAGGTGGTATGGAAATCCTATCAAGATTTCAAGAGAAATACGGATTCAGTTCATGAATTTGAGGTAGAGTTGAATCTTAATCAAATAGAAGAAGTAGTAGACGATGGAATTTACATTAAGGTACAGTTTGGTATCCGACAAGAAGGACTTATTTTTGTACCAAATATTCAAATCAATATGGAAGAAGAAAAGGTTAAAGTATTTCTCAGAGAAACTAGTTCTTACTATGTATATCATAAAGATTCAGCAGAAAAAAATCGCTTTATGAAAGGTAAAACTTTGATTAGACAATTTAATCTTCAGTATGAACCGCAGTATATGTATAGAAGAATTTCTCTTAGCAAAATTAAAGAAAAAATAGAACAATTAGATTTTCTTATATCTGCGGAAAATAGTCCGAATGATTTTGAAGATATAACAAATGATTTCATTGCCCAAATATCATATCTAGAGAATATGATTGAACAAGTCCAAAATAAAATTGATGATTTAACTAATTTAGAAGAAGTATTGTTGAATAATACGACAAATAGTTCTAGCAATTTAGAAAATAGTATTCAAGGTAAAAGTTCATTAGATACAATAGAGAAGGATTTATACATATATAAAGGAAAGATTGAAACACTGAAGGAACAACATAGAGAAGCAATAAATTTATTTGAAATGTTTAATAAAACAATAAAGAAATATAAGAAAAAACAAAATATGAAATCTATTGAGGAAAATGAGATACATTTAGAGTAAACAGTTTCCAAATAAGTATATGTTTCCTAAAAAGTATATATAGAATAGTTTCATGTGCCAATTTGTCACATATTTAAAAATAAGAAAATAACTATATTATACTTGTTTTAGGAGACAACAAATGTTGAAAAGGATTAGAGATTTACGTGAAGATGATGATTTGACACAAGAATATATTGCGAAAATCGTTTTGAATTGTACAAGATCAGCTTATTCTAAAATGGAAGCTGGTAGCAGGTTAATCTCTATAAATGACCTTATCAAACTTGCAGATTTTTATAAGGTGAGTCTAGACTACCTTGTAGGTCGAGTGGATAATAAAGAAGACCATTACTCCAAAAAGTAGTAGGTTAAGAAAGCACATTGACAATTGAATAGTCCAAAATGGTACTTTCCTCATTTGTGGAGCAGTTTTGAATGGCTCGCCATGATAAGAGCGACATTAAAACCATCAATAAAATAGAGCGATACTTTATATGCCATGATACAAATGATATACAATGATACTTCTGACCGTTCAGGCTGCCACCGTAAAAGAGCAGCAAGTGAAATTCTTATGATGACTTCATCAGTCATGCCATGGAGGAGAAAATATTTTTTAGGAAGGATGATGACATGAATATAAAATATATATCTGTCGAAAATTCCATTGCAGAATGGGCCGATAAGAAAGGAATTCTAAAAAGATGGGATGGTTTAAATCAATATACATTGAACAGATGGATTAAAGAAATGCGAGAAAACAGAACATTTTCCACGTATGTAATTAACCCAACCCATAAACTTGTTTTCATTAATCTAGAAGGATTTGAAAGTTTCTTAAGATGGAAGCAAAAGCGGACAAAATAAGGAAGTCATGGTATAATATAGGGTAGTTATTTATTCTATACAACAATGATTTATTTCTTTTTAAGAGTTAAGAGGAATTAAATTATGTATTATGTAACTAAAACAAATTCAAAAGGGCAACCCTTATATCAAGTGGTTGAAAAGTACAAAGATCCACTAACAGGAAAGTGGAAATCAGTAACTGTAAGTTATACTAAGAATACTAGTAGGGCGAGGAAACAAGCTGAAAGAGAGGTTCTTGATAAAATAGATAGACTAACTACTTCATTTGAAAGTCAGTATAGTCCTGAACTGATTACAACATTTGGAGAGTTAAAAGAAAATTGGTTTCAGACTTGGTGTGTCTCTGTTAAACCACAAACAATTCAGAGAGAACTACTGGTTATGAAGCGTCTTGGGAAAATTATAGGAGATGATTTTTTGTTAGACAGGATTACTCCACTTCTGATGAAAAATAGTCTCAATAAATATTTAGAAATGTATGATGCATCGCCTTCAACAATGACTCATATAAAAAGTACTTGTAATAAGATTTTTAATCATGGTGTGTTATATAATGTCATTAAGTTTTCTCCAATGACTGCGGTAAAACTAGATATTTCACTAGAGAAAAGGCGTAAAGCAAAAGAAAGACATGATTCTAAATTTCTAGAAATCCATGAATTACATGCATTTTTTGATGTGTTACGCCAATGCAGAAATGCAAACTATTATGATCTTGCTATAGTATTGTTGCTTACAGGTATTCGAATTAGTGAAGCAGCATTTTTACCATCAGATATTGATTTTGAAAAAGGAGTCTTGCATATTGATAAGGCACTTCAATATCACTGTTTAAAAGTTGAACAATTTCATTTTGATACAACTAAAACACTCAATTCAATTAGAGAAGTAGCTTTGCCTGAAGCTGCAAGCGAAGCTATTAAAAGGACAATTCAGAGAAATAAAGAGTTTGATGCTTATATGAAGAAACATCCCTGTCCTGCTTTTACACATTCTGAAAGTGTGTTTAGAACAGAATACGGCTCTCCAATAACATCAAGCACTTTTCGTCAAATTTTGAAACGAATAGAAGGAAAATTATTGACAAATTGTTTAAGTGACTATGGTTTTAAGTGGGTAAAACATGTTACTCCCCATTCGTTTAGGCATATGCATATTAGTTACCTTCAAAGCAATGAGATGCACATAGCAGTGAAAGATATTATGACTAGAGTAGGACATGCTAACTTTGAGACAACAATGGGCTATACACATAATATAAATCGTTCACAAGAAAATACTGTAAAAGCCTTAAATCAATTTGTAGAAAATCACAATTTCCATTTTGAAGAATTGAAAAGTTATACCTGTAAATATTCCAGAATGATTGAAAAATTCATTGAAACTAGTGATAATAGCAATAAAGTAGAATTAAGTGTTGATGAGTTCAAAGACTTGTTACATCTTAGTCCACGTTATTCACCTAAAAATATTGTTTCAAATTTACTATTAAAAATCAAAAAAGATATTGTCAAATACCACCCACAGTTTGATATAAAGATTGTGAAATCAAGCGAGAATCAAATCAGAGGTTTTTCCATTGCATGGTAGTTTTGGTGTTCGCTTGGTGTTTAGACAATAGTAAAATAAAATAGGGGCTCTAAACCCTTGCTACGAAAGGAAAAAAACTCAATGGCTACTATTCAATGGTTTCCTGGTCACATGTCTAAAGCGCGTCGACAGGTGCAGGAAAATTTAAAATTTGTTGATTTTGTGACGATTTTGGTGGATGCACGCTTACCTCTATCTAGTCAAAATCCTATGTTGACCAAAATTGTTGGTGACAAACCAAAACTCTTGATTTTAAA
>ERZ1674051.348-NODE-348-length-12132-cov-10.371781_pt1 | contig 12132 bp, 10 predicted proteins | sample MGYA00581125_ERZ1674051 | MGnify/ENA primary metagenome ERZ1674051 (study PRJEB41354, sample SAMEA4873326) | human saliva metagenome | biome: human-associated habitat [ENVO:00009003]; feature: mouth environment [ENVO:08000002]; material: saliva material... | reverse complement strand
ACTACACAAACATCGTTGGTAAATACGGCCCTCAAGTACAAAATGCAATTCGCAAAGTTTCTGGTCTTGATATTAAACGCATTGCTCCACTTCATGGTCCAATCTGGCGTACACCTGAATCTATCCATTATATCTTGCACAAATACTTACACTGGTCCAGCTACACAGCTGAACAAAAAGGTGTAGTTATTGCCTTTGGTTCCATGTACGGCAACACTCGTGCTATTGCACAACAATTGGCAAAACAATTGTCCAAACGCGGTGTGACAGATATTAAAATTTATGATGTTTCCAAAACTAATGCTTCCTACATCATCGCTGATGCTTGGAAATACACTAACTTGGTAACAATTGCACCTACATACAATTTGAACCTATACCTTACTATGGAAAACTTCATTCATGAATTGAAAGCGCTTAACTTCCAAAACCACAAGGTATCCATCATAGGTAACCACTCTTGGGCATCTGCTGCAATGAAAACAATGGTTGCTCACTTCGAAAACGACTTCAAAGACATTGAAATCGTATCCGAACCACTTGATATCAAATCCTCTTTAAAACCAGAAGATCTTCCAAAAATCGAAAAAATGGCAGACGATATCAAAGCATCCATCGATGCAGCTGAAATCAAAGAAGTATTATAATATACAAACTAAAGGCCGCCTATTTAGGCGGTCTTTTTCTTATACTTCAAAGGATACATATCTTACGTTTTAACAATATGTTGCGTAACATTTTTACAATTTAATTATTACTACTAACAGTAGGAACCAAGCTAAATTAATAGAGTTTAAAAGTCTTATGAAAGTCTAAGATTTTCACGATTTTTTGCTTGACATAAATCTAACTTTTTCATATACTATACAAGTACCTGTTACACAACAGAATACATGGAGAGGTGTCCGAGCGGCTGAAGGAGCATGATTGGAAATCATGTGTGCGGTTATCCCGTACCCAGGGTTCAAATCCCTGTCTCTCCGCCATAGTAAAAGCAGTGCTTATGCACTGCTTTTTTATTACATAAAACCAATAAAACATCAGCTAATAGAAAAAGGCTATCGACCTAACATCGATAGCCTTTTATGCTTATATCATTAGTTTATGTCACTATTTATGAATTTTTTTAGCTATATCACCAATGATTTCAGGTGTTGTTCTACAACAACCACCTATGATATCTGCCCCCGCATTACGCCATACATCAACGTAATCTACAAATGATGCAGGGTCTCCATACCATGTCTTAGTTTCACTATCATAGCTTTCACCAAGATTAGGGTATACAGCAATTGGTTTATCCGTAACAGTACGAATATCCTTAATCAAGGACTCTACGTATTCTGGCTTAGTACAGTTGACACCAATACCAGTTATAGGTCTAACCTTATCGATCATTTCTGCACATTTAATGATGGTTTCACCACTAGAAACATGATGTCCATCTTTACAAGAAAAGGCGATCCATCCTGGAATCCCTCTCGATGTATATGGATCAGACATGGCGCGAGCTATGGCAATGGCTTCATCATAAGAGGGAATAGTTTCAAAGGATAATATATCCGGGTTTTCTTCACAGAATAATGCTAACCGAGGAATATGGAATATTTCGAGATATTCAGTCTGCACATCAGGATATCCACGGTACTCAGATCCATCCGCCAAAAATGCACCATATGGTCCTACAGAAGCCGCCACTAATGGTTTAGGCAATGCACCTTCAGAAAAATATCTAACCCCATCTGGGGTCTCTTCTCCCAGTGTAATGCCACGCAATGTAAGTGCCCCACTCGCCTTAGCCTCTACAAACTCATTGCGAGCTTGTACTGCCAAGCGAACAGATAATTTTACAAGTTCAATAGCCTCTTCCGTACCATAACCTAGGCCTTTAAAGCCAGCTACTGTTGCTTGATATCCAGAGCTTTGAATGATATCAGCCCCAGCTGCCAAGTACGAGATATGTATTTTTTTGATGATATCCGGTTGGTCCATAAGAATCTTAGCAGACCATAATTTATGCTGAAGATTGCAGCCGTAACGCTCTAACTCTGATCCTAAGCCACCATCTAAAACGAGGGCGCCCTTCTCTTTAATTATATCTAAAAATGCACGTCGTTTAGCCATCATATCACCCATTCTATACTACCTCATATCATTTGAGGTTTACTAAACGTAATATAACAAATAATACGCTTAGGTTCTATCTACAAACTATTTTAAATCCTCTGCAGGTGGCTCTTTACCAAACCATTTTTTATAAATCTCTGCATATTTGCCATTGGCTTTAATCTTAGCCAAACCATCGTTAACTTTATTAAGAAGCTCTGTATTGCCTTTCTTCACAGCAATACCAAGTGGTGCCGCATCATAGTCCTCTCCAGTGACCTTTGCGATACCTTTGCCCTTACTATTAACATAATATTCGTTGACCGGTGTATCGTTAATAACTACATCTACACCTCTATTTTGTAATTCTAAGAATGCATCTACGATGAGATTAAATTGGCGCACATCGGCATTAGGAATCTTACTAGCAATTTCCGCACCAGTAGAACCAATGGATACACCGATACGCTTTCCTTCTAAGTCCTTAAAACTATTGATATTAGTGTTATCGATATTTACAACAAGGCCATTACCTGCAATATAGTATGGTTTACTAAAGTCTACAGACTTAGCACGATCCTCGGAAATAGTCATATCCGAAATAGCAATATCGATGGTATTACTTTGTAGTGCTGGTAAAAGTGCATCAAAGTTCAAGTTTTGAACATCTGCTTCAACGCCCTCTTCCTGTGCAATGGCATTAATAATATCTACATCAAAACCAGCTAATTTTCCACTGTCTTTATCTTTAAAACCAAATGGTGCATAGGTTGCATCAGTACCAACGCGCCATGTCTTTTGACTAGTACCTGTATTACCACAGCCTGCTATAAATAAACTACTAGCGATGGTAAAAGCCCCTAAAAGAGTTGCTATTTTCTTAAATTTCATAATTAATCTTACTCTAACGTTACAATAATCTGTAAAGCTTTCTTTCTATATACGAATAAATCTATCTATACCTACAGTATGAGTATAATAAAAATAATACCTCTAGAGGTATTATAATATTATGATAACATTCGATATAGTTAGGGTCAATAAATCCAACTATATTAATAGGTATTATATTAACATAGCTTTTAGCTATACCGAAAAAATCATTCACTCCTATAGTCTTAATACTAAAATAGATAATGAAAAGACCGCCCTTACTAAGCAATATAAACTCAGTAAAGGCGGTCATCCCCAGAGTGGAGAATTCCTAACATATTTGAAGTAAGCTATATACTCACATTCTAGAGGATATCCTATTCAATATTAAGCTTTTTTAGCTTTTACGTACATAGCTACCTTGTACAAGAATGCACAGAGTAACAAGTACATTACGATACTGAGGTATGTTGCTTCCGGTGTTTCAACCCAAGCTTCAGCAAATACATCAATACCTGCAATACGAAGTACGGCACTGAACAAAGATCCAATAGCACCACCAGCTACGAGACCAGATGCAATTGTGCTACCTTTGGAGAAGCGAAGATCTGCCAATTCTTTATCTTTTGTACTGTTTTGTACGAAGTATGCAATCAAACCACCGATAAGTAATGGTGTGTTGATTTCCATTGGCAAGTAAGTACCAAGGGCAAATGCCAATGGTGGAACTTTTACCATCCACAAGATGATTGCGAATAATGCACCAGCCATATATAGAGGCCATTGAGCACTACCGCCAGTCATCATCGGCTCAATGATAGCAGCCATAGCATTCGCTTGTGGCGCATTTAATGCATGGTCCCCTACGAAGCCATATGCATCGTTTAAGAGGATCATAACGCCGACAGAAAGTACGGCACAAAGAATGGTACCAACGATTTGCCATTGTTCCATTTTCTTAGGTGTAGCACCTGTCATGTGCGCTACTTTAAGTTCAGACATGAAGTTACCAGCCATACCGATAGTTGTACCAATGAAGGATGCCATCATGAGGACTGCAATCATACCTACTTTACCAGTCATGCCTGCTGCTGTTAAGCATACAGCGGAGATGATAATCATGAAGATTGTCATACCAGATACTGGTTCTGTACCTGTATAAGCGATGGAGCTAATACCTACTACAGATAATAGGAAGGACATGATAAGAACGATTAAGAATGCTACGATTGTTTGACCGAAGCTTTCAGCATACATAAAGTGGAAGTATGCTGCGAATAGAACTGTACATAACAAGATGCCAGCGCCAATCCAAGATGTAGGTATGTCGCGTTGTGTACGAAGCAAATTAACATCTACAGTTTTAGAACTGAAAATATCAAGCACTGCATTTTTAACAACACTAGCCACTACTTTGGACATATTGAGCAAGCCGATGATACCTGCCATAGCAAGCATACCAATACCAATATGGCGAACATAGTCTAAGAATACTTTACGAATTGGAGCTTCTGCAAGTGGAACTGCATGACCATTGATTTGCATGATATGTTCCGGAGCTAAATAGTATACGATTGGAATACATACGAACCAAGAGAAGAAGGAACCAGCTGCGATAATAGCTGCATACCGTAAGCCTGTGAAGTAACCAAGGCCAAGCAACGCAGCATCTGTATCTACAGCAGCATTTAATTTAGTTGAATCTGCTAGTGCAGAACCCCATTTAAATGCAGTAGTACGGATAACCTCTTCCCACCAGCCAAGGCTGTTAAGAATAAAGTCATATATAAGAGCGATAAGACCAGAACCAAGCATGAGTTTCGCTTTGCTACCTTCATTACTCATTAGTACTTCAGCAGCAGCACGACCACTTGGGAACGGATACACATAGTGCATTTCCTCAACGAAGTAGCGACGGAACATAACGCATAATAGAACACCAAGTACGCCACCAAGGATGATAGGAATCGCCATCTGTACGAAGGATACATCTGTAACATTCCAAATGTATAGAGCTGGCAAGAAGAACATCGCACCAGCTAATGTGTTCGTACTAGAACTAGCGATAGCCTGAATGTGAACCGTTTCGGCAAAAGCATTTTGCCGTTTCAAAATAACTGCTGTACCCATAGCAAGTACAGATACTGGAGCAAAGGCATCTACTGTTTGACCAATTTTCAAACATAAATAACCTACAGCCAGTGTGAAAATTGCCGCATAGAATAGGCCCCAGAATACTACATATGAGTTAATCTCTACGTAATCCTTCTTAGGATCCAATACGGGTTCTACGGGCGGAATAGAACGAGTTTCGTCCGACATGGTAAAACCTCCTCACAGAAAATGTACAAACGTATAACTATTCACCTTTATACTAACACGGCACTATATATGGTTCAATGCTTTTCTATGCATTATGCGAATAAAATATCACACAATCCATAAATATTTATTTTGCATTTTCACCGCCCCTGTTCTACAATGAAAGTATATTAAGAATCTTTATTATATACAGTATGTATACCAGTATGTATAACACGTATGTTTACTTACGAGGAGGCTCATTATGGAATCAATGGTCGAACGTTTTGTACGCTATACAAGCATAAATACACGGTCTAATGAGGAAAGTACAACAATTCCTAGTACTCAAACTCAAGTAGACTTTGCTACTAATGTGCTCGTTCCGGATTTAAAAGCAATCGGTTTAGATGAAGTTATTTACAACCGTGAAAATGGTTTTGTCATCGGCACATTAAATGCTAATACAGATGAAAAAGCACCTGCTATCGGCTTCATCGCTCACATGGATACAGCAGACTACAACGCAGAAAATGTTAAGCCTCGCATCGTTGAAAATTACGATGGCAGCGATATTTGCCTTAACGAAGAACATCAAATCTTCACACGTCGTGCAGATTTCCCTAATCTAAAGAATTACATTGGTAAATCCTTAGTTGTCACAGATGGTCTTACCCTTCTCGGCGGCGACGACAAGGCTGGTATCTGTGAAATTATGGAAGCTCTTGCGTACCTCGTAGCTCATCCAGAAATTAAGCACGGTAAAATCATGTGTGCTTTCGGTCCAGACGAAGAAATCGGTACTGGCGCCGATCACTTTGATGTCAAAGAATTCCCTGTTGATTTTGCTTATACTATCGATGGTGAAAGCCTCGGTCAACTTGAATACGAAACATTCAATGCTGCAGGCGGTACAGTAACCCTCAAAGGTGTATCTGTTCATACAGGCACTGCCAAAGGCATTATGATCAACTGTGCTAAATTAGCAATGCAATTCGATTCTCTATTACCAGGTGCTGCAGTTCCTGAACACACATGTGGTCGTCAAGGTTTCTTTATGCTTATGAGCATGGAAACACAAGTAGATACTGGTAAAATGAACTACATCATCCGCGACCATGACAAAGAATTATTCGAAGCGAAAAAAGCATTCTTCTTACAAGCTGGTCAAACATTAAATGAAATCTACGGCCGTGAAGTATGTGAAGTATCTGTAAAAGATCAATATTACAACATGTACGATATCATTAAAGACAATATGGAATGCGTTGACGTAGCCAAAGCTGCTATGGAAAAAGCGGGTATCACGCCTATTTGTGACCCTATCCGCGGTGGTACAGACGGTTCTAAAATTTCCTTCCTGGGCATCCCTACTCCTAATATCTTTACAGGCGTAGAAAATCTACATGGCCGTCATGAATTTGCATGTATTGACGACATGAAAAAAGCCGTAGAAGTTATTGTAAATATCGTAAATATTGAGAAATAATAGCTTGCGATGTAACGACTCATACCTATACTGCTAAATGCCATTTAACCGGTATTTAAGTATCAAACTAGTATTCTAGAAGATGGAATACTAAATACATAACTAAATAAAAGGACTATACGAAATCATTCGTATAGTCCTTTTATTTAGTTATGGAAATCTATGAACGATAATAACTCTAAATTCATTAGCATTAGTAGATTATATTCTACGCAAGTTTACCATTGCGTTTACGATTTATAATTTGTTCTTCTTCAGCACGAGCTTTCAAAGAAAGATCTTTTTCAGTACCTACATAACGACCATATAAGAAATAGTACGCAACGAAGGCAAGAAGTGCTACTACAACAGTAACATGGAACATGCTTGTATAGCCTACTACCTCTTTAATAGCACCTAAGATGTATGGACCAAAACCTAACCCCATATCTAAAGCAATAAAGTATGTGGATGTGGCAACACCAATACGGTGAACCGGCACAATTTTAACAGTTACGGCTTGACCGTTTGACATGAATGTACCGTAACCAAGGCCAACAAACACAGCGGATAAGAGAATAAGCCATGTAGAGTGAGCGATGGATAATAAGAAAATACCAAGCGCTAAGGATATGAAGCAAGGGTAAAGAACAAAGTTTTCCCCTTTCATATCAAACACAATACCAAGTAATGGTCTTGTTATAGTAATAACTACAGCATACACAACGAAGAAGAATGTGCCTGCTAAGATAAGATTTAAATCTTTTGTATAGGCTGCCATAAAGCCGATAACACCAGAGTATGCAAAACCTACTAGTACAGAAACAAGACTAATAGAGTTCATACGTGGTTCGATATAATCGGAAATTTTAATGCCTTTATGTTCTTCAGAATCAATATCGAGCTTAGGTTCATTAAATTTCATGATAACGGAACCGATACCACAAAGGATGATAAGAGCAACACAGAAGGCGATGATAAAGTCATAGCCTAGGCTATGAAGCATCAAAATACCTAAAAACGGACCTACTGCAGCGGCAAGAGATGTGGACAAACCATAGTAGTTAATCCCTTCACCACGACGTGACATTGGAATAATAGCGGCTACGATTGTACTTGTAGCCGTAGATGTAATACCGTAAGCAAAACCATTTAAGAAACGAACACTGTCGAGCATCAATAAATTAGGTGTATAGAAGTACATAGCTGTGGAAATTAAGTAAATCAACAAACCTAAGTACAACATCTTACGACAGCCTAAAATACTAATAAACCGCCCTGCTAACAAACGAGCAACAACAGTACCAATAATATAAATACCAACGGCCAAGCCAGCTTGACTTGCTGTGGCATGAAGATTATCCTTTGCTACTACCGCAATAATAACGATTAATAAATAATAAATCAAAAATACTAAGAAATTAATCAAAGTATCAAGGACAAAGGATCTTGTCCATAAGGCCTCTTTAGCCTTATCCATAATATCAACTCCATTTTCTTAAACTATTGTCAACCATTTGCGACAACGATTAATTATAAACCTCTCACTATAGAAATCAAGAATTAAAATGTTATACACCTCATTACTTTTATTTATAACAAGATGTGTATAATCAATTATAATATAGGCATCTCTATTCTAATAATTCACATTAATTTTTGATAATAAAAACACCTTTGATCATTTATATTGTATCCCCAAAGATACGATATAACATCAAAGGTGTTATTTATAACTATTTAGTTAATGACTTTTCTATATAGCTGATACATCTATATGCTCTACATATCTACCTATATTATTTCGTTTTTAATCCACACGCCTTAAAGAAGTTTTTATAAGCTTCAGCTTTTTTAGCAAGGCTCAACGGATACGCACGAGATGTAGATGGTAATCTTGTTAACGTCAATTCGCGACCATTAAACACAAAAGGAATTGTCTCCCCTGTTTTAGGTAATTTAACCTTTTCTGGTAAAAGGCTCAACAAAATTTCTGTGGCCTTACCACCTGTGGTACCAATGTGTTTACAGTCTGGAATTTGGTCCAATACCTCTGCCAACGGTACAGGTTCAACAACCTTAAGAAATGCATCTGATGCATTCCCCTTTTCGCGTATAGCTTTTAATACAGTAGGACAAGAAGCAATCCCCACTTCAGATAAGAACGCTTTAATCTTATCCGCATCAAAGGCTTTTTCCTCCCCTTTTCTAAAGTGTTCCTTATCGTCAAAGAATACTAAGCCATACACGCGCCACATGTCATTTTGAAAGTTAGGATAATGAAATTCCATAGATCGCTTTTCGGAAGTTGGTGGGAATGTCCCCATCATCATCACCGTCGTATTCTTTGGTAAGAACGGTGGAAATGGTCTCGTTTCAATTGTTTCTGCCACAGAGCATCAACCCCTTTCACAATCTAGTATGAACTCAACTTTCAGCATAATATATGAACTATATCACATATCCAAATCCATTAACTAACAAACTAAGCATTACATCAGTAGTCACCTACTAATCATATGCAGTCTTTATTGACCAATTGGTTGAGATACTAATGTATTAATATGATCAAAGCCTACTGGTGTAGGAGATACGAGATACAAGCATACAACAGCAGCTACAGCAAAACCAATCGCTAAGTAGGAGAAGCTGCCATGACGTGAAAACTCATACATACCAAAGAGACGAATACCAATAGCCGCACCAATAGCGGTAATCAAGGATGGTATGGAGAAGATATTGTAAACACCAAATACCACCATAAGACCAGCGTATCCACCTACTACGGTAATCATTGGTAACATGCGGTCCATTGGATTTGGAATGGAACGTGTAAGCGCTGCTGGATAATAAGAAGCTTCTACACCAAACATACCCAAGAACAAATTGAAGTCAGCCCAAATTGTTTCCCATGCACCTCTAAAGGCATCTCGATGGTTGCCTACGTACCAAGCAAAGCCCGTAATAATTAAGATGGCTAAACCAGCACAGATGAAATAGTATTCACTAGGAATTTTAGGGCCCGCATAAGCACCTACAGCAGTTACAACAGCACTTAAAACGGATGTAACAATAACGCGATGCAAGCGAGGTCGTTTATTTTCTGGAATGCGTTTGTATACAGTAGCTAACAATTCTAGGACAAAGCAGGCCATAAAGATGGCAATCCCTGCAGCTGGTACAAAGAACGCAGCAACTAAACTCAAAATAAATGGAATACATAAGCGCCATTTAGGGAATAATACAAGGTCTTTATAATCTAATCGAACGTCTTGTGTCTCCATTGTAAAGTTGTTGTACACCACAAATAGCAGCATAAAGGCGATAACATCAATCGCGTTAGCTCCCCAAATCAATAGTGTTGGTACTATGATCATCGACAGTGCCACCCCAGATACACGGGATAAACCAGCGGCCGCTATGCCAAGTAAGAAAAACGGTATTAAAGCAGATATAATTTCAAGCATAATATTCCTCCCATCATTGTATAAATTTAAGTATATAGTATCTACCGCACTACATCAAGGAGAGATATATTTTTTCATGGCTAGTCGTTTTCTTACGGCAGAAGCAGAGCAGCCCATCATCTGTGCAATTTTGGCAACACCATACCCTTGAGCACGTAAGTTTTTTATCCTATTTTCGTCTAATTCTAATATATTTGAACGAATTTCTATACCTTGCTCCCGTAAATACATGGCCACTGTTGACCCTCGTATACCGTAAGCTAAACCTATATCATCCGTACTCATATGATGATGAATATACAAGTAAGCCATCTCGTCCACCTTTCGAGATGGTTTTACTTTAAGCGTTGTACACATTCCCATATGACGCAATACATGATGTACTTTCCATCGGGATATGCCATACATGCGTGCAATTGAGTCTGACGTATTTCCACTTTTATAGGCCCTACAAATACGCACCGGATCGATAGCTACATTCTTGGTCGAACGCTGACAAGCTAGTCCATATTCTTTCATCCGACTTGCCATCGTCGTAATCGATACATCATAACGCTTCGCTAAAGAATGTAATGACCACTTACCTGACTCATATAGAGCTTGTACATGAACCATATTTATATCCTTCTTCAACGGTCTTCGCTCAATATCATATGCCTTCATACGCCGCATAATAGTATCTACACTACACTGAAAATACTCTGCCACCTCGCGAACACTCCACTGTTTCTCTACATATAATTGTTCCAGTAACTGTTTAGGTATAACGCGCACATTACGATACATACTATCACCTTTCCTTGTAGACGAACTCCTTTCCCTATTATTGTGAAAGTTCCATCAAAAAAAGACAATAAAAAAGAGGTTCCTAATAGTCACATAGGTGACCAATAGGAACCTCTTTCCATATGTAATTATATGCACCACATAGGATATGTGCCGTTATAATTGCTATACAACATCTATCCGCAAATAACGATGATCATGAATCACCAATAATCCAGTAGACGTTATGACCAATATTTTGATAGCCATATTTTCTAATGACTAATAAACGTATTGGCTACCCCAACTTAACGATATCTGCGTTCAAGAGCCTTAGGCTTACTCAAGATAATAGACCATTTCATGCCTTCTTTTAGAGCATGATTTGATATACGTTTATGACTTGATGTATGAACACTGGTCGAAGTGATTGGCGAAGTCGTTACCATATTCGTATCAAGGAGTACCTTTCCTTCTTTAGAAGCCTTATCTCGCTTGAATTCGGCCAATCGTTCACTTAAGGTTGGCCCTGTAACAGACTCTCTACTTAAACGAGTTGTACTCGTACTAAAGCCAGTTGATTTACTTGAAGTTTTCTTGGATGAAACATGAGTACCTTGTTGCGTTGTAGACGCTTCATCGTAATGATGCTCGGAAGCTAAAACTGTTTGAGCTTTATCATTACTTGGATGCTCTTCAACATGTTTTTCAGATGTCTCCGAATCATCATATTGAAACAGTCTTCCCCCCTTCGGTCTTAAGGGAGCCTCAGGGTGCTGATTTTCAATCGGTCTATTTTTAAATATTTCTCGATAGAAATCATCATCATACAACAAGTCCTCAGGCGAAGATTCTACAGGCTTTTTCTCTATAGAGATACCATATTCACGCTCCATATCCTCCCAAGTCTGGCCTGAACTTTCATTATTATCATAGTCATCAGACTCTTCTGTATTCTTACTTTTTATAATCGAAAAAGCAATATACGCGATGATACCTAGAACAAATATAGGGTTATGCGAAAAGATAGATAGCACAGAAGACAAAATAGAGTCCATAGCTACTCCTATTCACTATCTGCTAAGTTTTCACGCATTTTAGTGTCTGCAATAATATTGTTCATATTGTAGTAATCCATAACACCAAGATTAC
>ERZ1674051.346-NODE-346-length-12186-cov-9.328415_pt1 | contig 12186 bp, 7 predicted proteins | sample MGYA00581125_ERZ1674051 | MGnify/ENA primary metagenome ERZ1674051 (study PRJEB41354, sample SAMEA4873326) | human saliva metagenome | biome: human-associated habitat [ENVO:00009003]; feature: mouth environment [ENVO:08000002]; material: saliva material... | reverse complement strand
AACCAATGGGTTTGTTTTTCTTACTCATAATTATTTAAGGTGTCTCCAGCTGGTTGTCCTTGCTCCTGTCGGAGACGTTATACAGGAGAAAGGTAAGATGTGTTTTTCTTCTTCTGAAAGCCTCTCAGCATGAGAGGTAAATCTATCAGCCCCAAAACGTATACGTTTCGTGCCCAAGACGTATACGTTTCACGCTCGAAACGTATACGTTTTCGACGCAAGACGTATACGTTTTACTCGCGATACGTATACGTTTCGCTCGGGGAGGCTATACGTTGGGCTCTTTCACCCTCAAAGTTACCCTTTTCCACCGAACGATGTACCTCTCCTCAAGAAATAAATTTTATCCCCACCCCTGGCACCTTCCAAGGCACCTACCCGCACCCATCTCGCCCCTACAAAAAGAGATAGCCGAAGCGACGACGTCGCTTCGGCTACTTAATGTCCGTCATTTTGTTAGGCTTGCATGAAGGAGAAGAGCCTCATCCTACCAGCCTCAATCAAGGGAAAGCATATGGAACGCTATCTTATTATGCATTAAATTTTATGTCGAAAAATCCCAATATAGACAATAAAGCACTTACAAATGAGACAATTCCTGCAAGAACCTGCCACGGCCTAGCATCATAGTCAAGGTCAGCTATAAATAAACTTATAGGGTAACTGAGGAGAAACCTTAATCCCCGATCAACACCTCTAAAGAAAAGCTCTATAGGATTGATTAACGCTTTCCATAGTTTACATCGCTTCTGCTTATTATCTTCACGATGGCAAAGAATCTCCGAGCGGATCAATGGGAAATATCTTTTAAAGCCATTATAGTAGTTACCCTGTGATATCTCTATTGCAAAACCCTGGATGGAAGAAAGGATAGATCCATCATTTAGTAGTTCATCTATATACTTCGATTGAGATATAATGTATTCAACCTCATTATCTACATCTACATTGATTTTGCTCTTTAACTTTCTATCTAACTCTTTGATATTCTCCTCCCAAAGGGAAATACGTTTGTCCTCCTTTCGGGTTTGACATACTCTGATTATAATATCAAAGATGCCCAATCCAATCATCAGGCAAGGGCAAACATAGTAACAGTTGAAGTTTAGCATAATGACCGTTTTTTGCAAAGGTATGCATTCATAAGCAGATTGATTATATAGTCCCAAAAGGATAGGAACTCTTTGCCCTAGGTAGCTTAATCATACTAAGGAACCCTACTCTATTTCTTCCTAAATCCGAGCAAACGATCAATATCCACCTCATTACAAGCTCCCAGACCTCTCGGAGATCGCCTACAACCATCTCTTGAGGCACCTCGATGCCTATGAGGTGAAGCCCCAGTTCTTCGTCATCAACTTCGACGACCCGCACAAGTCGCATCGCTGTAATCCCATCAATCCCGCCTTCATGACGGACATCTCCGATGCCTACGAATCCGCCTACACCATCATGCTCAACCTGAACCGTACATGGATACAGAAGCAGGGAGACTTCTTCGTCGAGTCACCCATCATCTTGCTGGCGGCCATCATCTGGTTCCTCAAGATCTACCAGGGAGGCAAGTACTGCACCTTCCCCCATGCCATCGAGTTCCTCAATCGTCCCTACGCCCAAATCTTCCCCATCCTCACCGCCTACGATGAGCTCGCTAACTATCTATCCCCCTTTATGGACGCCTGGGAGGGTGGAGCACAAGACCAGCTACAAGGACAGATCGCCTCGGCAAAGATCCCACTCTCTCGTATGATCTCTCCAGCACTCTACTGGGTAATGACCGGCGATGACTTCTCCCTCGACATCAATAACCCGCGTGAGCCAAAAGTCTTGGTAGTGGGCAACAACCCCGATCGACAGAACATCTACTCCGCAGCTCTTGGCTTGTATAATTCTCGCATCGTGAAGCTCATCAACAAGAAGAAGCAGCTCAAGTCCTCCGTCATCATCGACGAGCTACCAACCATCTACTTCCGCGGCCTGGATAACCTCATCGCAACAGCTCGCTCCAACAAGGTAGCTGTATGTTTAGGCTTTCAGGACTTCTCGCAGCTCACTCGTGACTATGGCGACAAGGAGAGCAAAGTGATTCAAAACACCGTGGGGAATGTCTTCAGCGGTCAGGTCGTGGGTGAAACCGCCAAGACCCTCTCCGAACGCTTCGGGAAGGTCCTACAGCAACGACAGTCCATGACCATCAACAGAAACGATAAGTCGACCTCGATCTCCACACAGCTCGATAGCCTGATACCGGCCAGCAAGATTAGCGACCTTACGCAGGGGATGTTCGTCGGGGCCGTATCTGACAACTTCGATGAGCGCATCGAGCAGAAGATCTTCCACGCTGAGATTGTCGTCAATGTCGCGAAGGTATCAGCCGAAGCCAAGGCTTACCAGCCCATTCCCATCATTGCAGAGTTCCTTAACGAAGATGGCTCCGATAGTCTCAGCGAGACCATCGAAGCCAACTATAAGCGCGTGAAGCAAGAGATCCTAAGCCTTGTCGAAAGCGAGATCGAGCGAATTAAGAATGATGCTAAGCTGAAACATCTGATCAAGGAGTAGGGCTTAACGGAAGAGGAAGCCTCAGATTCCGAGGCAGTGCTCCACCACTCGGACTATGTACCTCAGTGAGGGGGATAAAAATTATCTCAGTGCTACCTTGCACTTTGCTTGGATAAAAGCCCGTACGAGCTATATCATATCCCATTTTCATCTCTAGGACGAGCTCCCTGAAGCGTTCAAGCCAGACTTTTTGCAAGAAGGCATCTATGCCCAGAGCCATCAACTCAGCCTTTTCCTCTTCTCTGTTTAAATGTGGCATAGCTCTCAACTTTACATCTAGGAGGGCATCAACGGCCTCCTCCCGCACAGTAGCCTCAGACTGGCAAAGAGCCTCGGAAAACATCAGAAGTATCTCAGCATAGCGATAGACTCCAAGCTGATTTACCCTTGGAGCAGAAAGGCTATTTCCCTCTCCAGCGAGCCAAAAGTAGGGTGCAGGGTTAAAGACTTCAAAGATGGTCTTATTACCTTCCTGAACTTTAAAAAAGGAGTGAAAAAACTGTCTGTCTTTAGCTCTTATATCCTCCTCTGCATACAATGATTGTAGAAGCTTGCTTGGCTCGTAAGCATTAAAGGCAACAGTAGTCTTCACATTACTCCAGCCCTTCGCCTTGCTAGGAAAAGAGAAAATAGACCTCGAACTACCATCTTTTGCCTGCCAAGTATGCAGGTACTCTTGAGCCATAGGGTTTTGACGCAACTTATTGTAGGCAGATAAATCTTCACTGGGACCATGTCCTAGAAGTTGATACTTTCCTGATGCTAAGATAGGCCTCAAGATAGCGGTAGCTTCTGCCCACTTGTTTTCTCGCAGTGGCAACCCACTCATCTGGATATAAACTTCCGCCAAAAGAGCTCGAGCTATGAAAGCACTAACTCGAGATTTATTCTCTATAAATGTCTTATGGGGTAAGCGAGCAATAGCATCTTGAAGATCTTTAATGACTAAAGAATAAAGAGCTGCCTCTGTCCCTGATGTTGAGCTGGTACGAGTTGTGGGGTGAGCTCCAAAAGTTCTAAGTAGAGAAAAGCGATTAAGGGCTCGGAAAAACTTAGCCTCCCCTTGTAGTCTCTCCCGCTCTTGGACATTCACAGATGGACTGTCATTTATGCGTGCTATAATGGTATCGGCTTGCTCAATAGCATCGAAATAACTCGTGTATAGCTTCTTGCTAAGCTCTTGGACTTTAGGGCTACTCACCTTCCCTTGATGTAGATCGGGATAATAGCCCTCACTAGCTTCACTCTCAATGAGTCTTGAGAGATAAACAGACCAAGCTAAGGGGAGACCTTTGTTGGCATCTGTCTCTAGGGCTATAGAAGGATAGCCAAGATGATACAAAGCTTCGACAGCAGCCTGAGCCTCCTCTATATTCTGATAGGCATTTTGTGTCTGAGGATGTATCTCTCCTGGGAGTTGTTCTTTCTCACAAGCCCACAAAAGGCTACAAAAGATGACTAGACAAGAGTTTTTAAAGAATGTACTTATGTGCATAGGTGAATGATATTCTAGAATGAGAAACTATAGGCAATTTGACTCGTTATAGAGGATTTTGGGGGTGTCTGCAGGTTATGGAAAGAACGACTCTGATAAGACAAACTACCATTTAGGCTATGTCGCTTGAGGAACCGATAACTCGCTTGATAGCGGAGGTTGAATATGCTTGCCTGTAGCACCCCTTCATCGCGCGTTTGATTATAAGATAATGTTAGCCCCAGACTCATCGCATCTTTCAAAAGGCGCTTGTTAAGATTAAGCATGGGCCCACAAGTGAACATATTCTTTCGAAGAGCATAGTTGTTACTCCCATTAACACCAAAGTTTATAGCAAGCTTGAGTGCTGAAAAATCAATGCTATAGTTGCTTGATAGGTTAAGAAAGCGGGTGAGCTTACCTGGCATAATATATCTTCCCTGTTTATCTGCACCTTCTTGATAGCTTAAGCTTGCCGAGAGGCTATGGTTTTGTGCTTCACTCTTCTTGACCTGCCAGTTCATGTTGAGGTCAAGGCTGTTGTTGAGCTGTACAAAGTTCAGCGTATCAAGATTCTCATAGGGCATCTGCTGATTGATATAATCAAAACTAGATTTGATATTACGATGCCCCTGAAAGCTTGATGCCGACAGCGATAGCGAGAAACGTTCACTGGGCGTAAAGCCGATATTGGCTGAGCCTACAAAACGCTTGTTCTTTTCTTTCTTGTCGCCGGAGAGGTCATCTCGCTGTACCCCACCACTCAGTGCTAGGCTTAGTTTATCTGAGAAGAAGTTTCGACTATAATTGACTGTTAAATTCTCGTAGTCATTATTAAAGTAGTAAGCACCTAGAGTCTCGTAGTCTGGACTAATACGCTCATAAGCAAGACCGATATGATTACCCACTAGTTCATAGCTAAGCTCAGTCTTAAAAGCATGATAAGTTTGGCGAGCATTAGTACGGAGGTCTTGCTGCATCAGACTAAGACCATACTCAAAAGACCACTGCAGATCCTTGATGAGACTAAGACCGCCCTCGATACCCAATGCAAGGTTGGCTTTGGGACTAAGGCCAAGAGCATCGGCATCAAAAGAGATAACACCAGCTTTATCTTTAGCCGTAAACACTGTACCTCCAATGAAGAACTTATCTCCATCATAGCGACTCTTGAGCCCGTAGCCCCAGCGCTCGTAGGTTGGTCTAATACTCGGTAGCTCAGGATTGAAGTCAACCCGACGTAATAATCGACCACCCATCGCGGAGATTTGCCACTTCCCAGGTGTGAGCTCTAGCCCCACCCCCGTAAACTGATGCCCACTCATCGTATAAGGGCTAAAGGTCATCGACACATCGCCAATATGTGCCTTGATCCACTTATATGATGGGTGCAGGCTGAGACGATTAGGAAGAGATGGATAGCTGAAGTTAGAGCCGTAGTTGTTGAGATTAAAAGACAAGGGGATATTGAAGAGCTCATAAACGGAGATATTAACTGCCCCCGTCACTTGATAAGTAAAGCTTTGCCGTGCTTGCTGTGGCTTAGCAGAAAAGTAGGAGGCACTGGTCGAAATACTACCACTAATCTTGATCGGCTTCTTCTTCCGGAAGCTCATGACCTCCTCTATGTCCACATTCTGGGCCTTCAAGCTTGGCGAGATCGCCAGCATAGCTATGGCTAAGAGTAAAGAAAAGGCTATGGTGAAATATACCCTTGACGTACGTAGCATAAACATAATCTTATTCTCCTAGTCGTTTTTCTATCTTGACATCTGCAAGAATGTATGATTGAGCTCCAGCCTCCACAAAGCCTTTAACTCTAATAATCCCCCTACGCCCATCAGAGGTTCTAAACAGAACGAAGTGTGGGTTCTGCGCTTTGGTGAAGTGCCTTCTACTAGGCTCCGCCCACTGAGTAAATCGAGAAAGAGCTTGTGCATTATTAAGAGCATCAAAGCTATCATTACTCACCAGGATACCCATAGCTGATGGACTATTAATGAAGGTAGAGGCTATAGCATTGGGGATCGCTGGGGAAGCGTTAGCTCGTGCCTCAAGTGGAGAGAAGAAATAGCAATAATTGAATGAAGAGTTCAACGCAAAGAACCCGAAGTCAATACTTGCCCCTACATTCTCTTGTGCGATACGCTGAGAGGTTAACACACCACCGAAGCGAGAGGAATAGAAGCAACCGATACTATTCTTAGCTTCATTAATGCCAAACTTAAGATCTTGCTGAAAGACCAGACCACTATTGGGTTTTATCGTTAATGTCTTCTCAACGACCTTGTCCTCCTTGCCGTTACTTGCAACCAGTCTAAGGCGATAAATACCAGCCCGCTCAAAGCGCACCGAAGGGTGCTCAGCAGTAGCGTTATCTATCGTAGCACCCTCGCAAGACCAACGATAGCTTAGCCCTCCACGGGTGAGGTTTCGAGTCTGTAGAGTTAAAGGGGCCTCCCAGTCTTGGTCTACGGCAATGGGCTCATAGTCGAAGTCTGCCTGCATAGCGGGCTGTAGCGTAAAGCTTTTGCTTAGCTCCTCATAACGACTACCATTGAAGACCTTGAGATGAATGCGATGCGTGCCTCCATCTGCAAAAGTAACAGCCGAGGGATATTGCTCTGTAGATGAGCTGGGGCTACCTCCCTCAAAAGTCCACTCATAGCGACTACCCCCTCGGCTCTTATTGCTGATAGATACTACCCCTGGAGCAATATCATTGATAGCAATAGCATAGTCAAAGTCAATACTCATCGCAGAGTCCACACGGATAACTTGCTCGCTGATGCGCTCATCAACAGCATTCCATACGCGTAAGCGAATCTTATGCTCACCCGCTTCTGTGAAGGTTACAGACTCGGGAGCTCGATCCCTTGAGCTGGCAGGTACACCGCCCTCGAACGTCCACTCATACTCGTCGGCTCCATAGCTATTGTTCTGTAGCTTGACCGTCACCGGAGAGGTCTTATCCTCTGCAATCGTAACCTCAAAGGAAGAGGCAATAGGGATAGCCGTCTCCTTGAGACAAGAGCTAAGGAGTAATAGTATTGTGGCAGATAAGAGTAATCGCCGAAACATACAAAACAAACGTTTGATATTATTCATAAAACAAAAACACTTAGAGTTTGCTAACAGACAAGGTAAGAGTCAACAGCGAAACAGACTGCATATTCTTTGCGTTAGGATCCATCAGTTATGGAATACAAGCTAGCCAATTATTCCAAGTTCTCGATTCCTATCCTGTGGTACTGTTATACCTATATTCAAAGAAGCCCACTCTGCCGTTTTGGGGATAATGAGGACCGACCATTAAGACTCTTACTCTTCGACCCGAAATAGCGTTGATATTTTACGACATAGAGATCTAAGCCAAGAGGGGAGATATCGACCTTTGGAGCGCTGCTCCTCTGTGTCTTCTTCCTCTAGGGGAGGGTATAGATACTCCGGAGCGAAGTTCTCGGGATCATACTCTATGATAATTCCACACTCTAGGAAGTACTTGTAGACGCTTTCCTCGGGTGCCCTCAAGTCTAGCTCGTAGATCCGCTCTTCACCAGTGTATACTGGTTTCTCATCAGTGTCATCTAGTGCTCGAAAGCGCTCTACGGCAACGAGCTTATCGACATCCTCTACTGGGATGATGATATACCCTCCTGGACAGTATTGCTCTCCCCGGCTTTCCTTGGTATATGTAGGCGCTCCATACCTCTCGATGAGGTACTCTTTTTCTTCGGGACCGATGAAATTCGTGTCGCAATAGATCACATTCATATAGGCTTTAGAGTTCTCATAGCGTATCGTGTGTGGACCGAGTACAGCCTGCACTTTGATAATGCTGTGGGCCAGCAACTTTGAGGTAACCCCCGGCTGATACAGGAAGAGCTTGTAAGGATCTGGATCTCCTGTGGTGTATAGTTCACCCTCACGCTCTAGCTCCAGAAAGTGGTCTTGCAGCGCTTCCAAGAACTCTATGTCTGGAGCTCTATCAACTCTATCCAGATAGTAGTTCAAGACTACATACCCCTCTTTAACTAGTTGCTCGACCCTTGATGGGTCTTTCAGCAACTCACATAAGTGTGCATAGAATGCTGTGCTCTGCTCGGGATAACAGCATTCGATTTGATACTCACAGATCCTTATTTTTCGTCCCATATAAATTTCTTTTTTCCTTTTGATTTAGATATTATTTTTAATACATATTGTCGTATTTGGCTACCTGCCTGATCGTATATTGTTAGTTGGGTACCCTGGGGTAGGCTGATGCGCTCAGATAGATAATACTCTGGAATGATGGTTCTTGAAGAGCCAGACATCCCAGTATTTGTATAAGGAGCTGGATTATCAAGAATGTTGGGAACTTCAAATGGATGCATGATTTTGGTCTCACCTGGATAAGGGAATTCAATGATCGCAAAGCCTTCGTTGGGCTTAAAGCCTGTTCCCTTATAGTCTAGCCTTAGGTACTCTATCATGCTTTTAGCGCTGCTAACCTCATAGTCCTTAGCTTTCGCTACGAACTTCTGGACAGATGGTACTCCCTTATACCGTAGGTAGTATTTTTCTGTGTCAGCTAGAGTTATCACCTTGCGAAGCATTTCTCCTGGTTCAGGTACGGGGAGGTATCTTCGACATAAGTCTTGGAGCTCGCTCCGTTCTGCAGGAGTTATGGCTTCTAATGCAGCTTTAGCATTCAACTTTATAATCCTTTTAAGATTTGCTTTCCCGAGGGCATTTGAGATGTGTGGCGCTATCTTCGGATTGAAGATAAATGGAGCCTCAATCTTTGTCGTAAGCTTTATGATTTCATACTGCTTATACAGCTTCTCGAATCCCTCAGATTTAATTGATCTTAGAGACGATAGATATTCGAAGAACTTTTTATTCACCGCCCTTGAAATCTCACATAGTTGCTTCGCCCTATAGATAAGGTTCACCTGCCTAATGGCTCGTACTAGTTGTGGAGCATTAGCCACAGCATCAGCCACCATTGCTGTATTGTATAAATTCTCCCAGGCTTGATAAAAATCCTTGTGCTTTGCATCATACTCAGTACTACTACCGAGCTTCAAGCGTCCATCCTTGAGAGCTTCATCAATACCTGCTACGAAACCAGCCCCTATAGTAGTATATACAGCCCAAGAGCCTCCCCCTGTATAAGGAGAAGCTAAAGCTGCTGCACCTATAGCTAGATAGTTACCTGCACTCCTGGCCTTATCCCAAGAGGCTTTATCATTAAGCAACTGTTGGTAAATGACAGCTAAGAAAGCAGGAACAACATACTCCTCCCCAGCTTTAATACCAAGTGCGCTATAGTCCCTAGAAGCTAGAAGGATAGCAGGCTCAAAAAGATTAAGATTGAGTTCTGTATTAAATGGGCGCTCACTAGGTATTGATTCCCTAGGAGAAGTAAGGTATGTACCAACTAGATGACCGAAGAACTTTTGAGACACAATAGCCTGGCCTCTATCAAGTCGTCCCTCGAAGGCGCTTCTTAAGGAGAGCTCATAAGTGTATCCGCTATCACTTTGTTGAGTATAATAAACTCCACTCCCGTCATTGGGTACGCCTATACAAATTGGAGTGATTGCCGCAATGGGATAACTGTACTCATTAAGATCTGGATGTCCAATATTTTGAATAGTCCTGAGACTAATGGGAATGTTCAGCTCTTTATAGTATTGTTTAACCCAAGAAGCTAGCCCCGTAACCAATGGAAGGATATCAGCTATCGTGACATCATTGTTAAAAAAGCCTTTGCTTTTATTGAAGATGATTTCAATCCACTTGCCCTGATTAGCTATAAAACCATCTCGGAGCAAACGAAGACGATCTCGTTTAGGTGTACTTAAAACAAGCTTATCCAAGAAGAAACTATCTCCAAGACTTAGCTTCCCAAAGGAAAACTCCCAAACGCTATCATCAATATCAGAGCGAATAAGCTTACTTAGTATCTTAAGACGTACATCAATACTTATATGTTCAAAGAAACAAGGCTCATTGCAATATTGCTTTAGAAGACTTACGAGCTCTTGTATATCCCCTCTCAGTTTAGTCTTTAGGGCATCTTGGTAGCTCTTCTGAAGAGCTACGACATCCTCCGCGCTACAATCGAGAGACACTGATTGCTCTCTCCAAGCTCCCTCAACAGGATCTTCAGAACCAACAATACATGCTACAACCTTAGAAGAACTCTCCTTCTCATGTATGAGTCTTAATAGGACTCTCCTTGCCGCATCAATTTGCCCATTTTTCTTGAGCTTCAAGACTTCAGACAAATCACTATAACTAACTACCACATAAGCTTTCTTACCACAATCCTTATCAAGATTATAGAACAGATATATTGGAACATCTGTGTAAGCCCCGCTTTCTATAGTATAGCTCTCACCTGAGCTGGTAGAGCGATAGCTAGAACCATCCCAAGCATAGTACTCCTCAGTGCCTCCGGATAGCGGGAGCACAAAACCAGGTAAAGTACCTTGTACTAGCTTGTTTCTATAAGTGTTTGAAACGTATAAAGTACTCGTTCTATCAACTCGAGTCAAATCAAGATTGGGGGTTAGTACAGCCCCCGATGCAAAGCGTATATCCTTCTCTCTGTCTAATGCTGTGAATGGAGCTGGGTTAGAGATGATATTCCACTGGAATGCCACGAGCTCGGTCGCCCCCACCGTGTAGTCCATGAGGTTCGCAGTTTCATCCTGTGACTGCTTACCTCCGTACTCATCGTCGAAGCTATGTTGGAGCGTGAAGAGGCCATGACCCAGTTCGTGGGCTAGGGTACGGGCAAGGCTTTTCCCATTGGGGCTATTGCCTGTAAAGATGTAGCCGAAACGACTCTTGCGAGGCATTAAGCCCTCTACATCCTCGAGCTTCGATGACTTGCTTAGCTCTGAGCTAAGCACAAAGACACAGACCTCATCCTTGCCGAGTGGGTGTTGCTCTTCGTAGCTGTCACGGAGCTTCTTAAGGTCTTGCCTGATATGCCCATTCGATAGCTCTGCTTGGAAACTATCCGTCTCGGCGAGCCTAAACTCTACCCCTACTTGCTGGTAGATGTTATTGAGGTGCTGACTTAGCTCTGAGACATCGCCCACACGCTGCCCATTCACAGATACGAGACGCACACGATAGCTTTGCTTCGGATAGCTTACGACACGGAGCTTACCGATGACCTGCCCCTCATAGATCGCATAGACATCATAGCTACTCTGGGCATCCGTTCCCGGGAGCTTGAGACTCCAGGTCTTGCTCTCTTCGTGGAGCTCTGCTGGCAGTGCAGGACTATTAGGAGACGTAGCAAAGCGAACATGGCTCAGGTCAATTGCCTTCTGCCCTTCGTAGCGTGCCGCGACGACATCCTGCTCACCCGTAGGGATGAGCTTCCAGGGGGCGATATAGTCCTTAGCGAAAGGCTTGTAGTACTCGTCCAGCTTGACGGAGCGCTGGTACCAGGACTCAGTGCCGCTGTCAAAGGCATAGCGTGCCTGTGCTGATGGCTCAAAGCGAACCGTGCCGATATCATGAGCTAAACGGCTCGCATCAAAAGAGCCGATCTTATCTACACGATCTACTTTGATGGCTTGCTTCGTGCCTACGCGTCCCTCTGGTGATGAGGTACCTGATCCTCCGCTGCTACTCACCTCTGACGACTCATCGGGACTAAGCTGATAGCTATCGCCCTTACTGTCGGTGATGACCATCGGGAAGGCCGAAGCAGACGCCCCTCCCTCGGGAAGGTCGAGCTTAATACGCTGTGGCTTGCCCTCGGCATCGGTCACCTCCAGCTCACCGGTCTTGGGGTCGAAGCTCATCGCAGGCATCTCTCCGAGAGCAAAGTCTACCTTACGCTCTCTGATGCGTAGCTTACTTGGCTGGACCCTCTTACCCCCGTCATCGATCTTGTCGAGATCGGCAATACCACCACGCTGATCTGCGTAGATAGCCTCGACAAGCCCATCAATCTGACACTTCTCGACATTGATACGAAGGCGATCAAAGCGAAGGGCCACTCGCGGGAGCTCGATGATAGAGCTGAGTCGTGTCGTGCCACGACCTGAGTACCAGCCATCGCCAAGCCCCTGGAGCTGGGTAATCACCATCGGATAGTCACCACCAATGGTCACCGTATCCCCCACTTGAATATC
>ERZ1674051.344-NODE-344-length-12242-cov-42.404776_pt1 | contig 12242 bp, 4 predicted proteins | sample MGYA00581125_ERZ1674051 | MGnify/ENA primary metagenome ERZ1674051 (study PRJEB41354, sample SAMEA4873326) | human saliva metagenome | biome: human-associated habitat [ENVO:00009003]; feature: mouth environment [ENVO:08000002]; material: saliva material... | reverse complement strand
CAACCTAAGAAAGATATTCCAGGTTACCGCTTCGTAGAGACTAAGAAACTTCCAAATGGCGATATCGAGCACGTATACGAGAAGATTTCAACTCCACTTATTCCTCAAACAGAGCCATATAGTCCAACACCAACACCAGTTACAGAAAAAGTTTTAACAACTTATGTAGATGAAAATGGTGAATTGATTATTCCAGATGAAAATGGATCACATCCAGGTAAGTCATTAGAAGGTTATGAGTTAGTACGTACAGAAACAGATGCTAATGGAAATGTTCGTAATGTTTACCGTAAGATCCAATCTCAAAAACCAGTACAACCAGTTGAACCGGCTACTCCAGCAATGCCTGAACAGCCAGCTAAACCTCAAGTACCGGCTACTCCAGCACAACCAGTACAAGCAACAGCAGTGAAAGAAGCTGAAGCTAAGCGTGAATTGCCAAATACTGGTACAGAAGACAATGCTCGCCTTGCAGCACTTGGACTTCTCGGAGTATTGAGTGGATTTGGTCTTGTAGCTCGCAAGAAAAAAGAAGACTAAGCTTTCTAATTGATATGATTAATTTGCAATGAACATATCTCCTTAAACCTGATGAATCGAATGATTCATCAGGTTTTTTCTATAGAAAGCATTTTTTGAAAAAATATAGTGCTATTTGTATAATGAAATAAATTTAAATAAGATATCTAGTGTAAAATTTTCTTGTAATATTTCTAATATTTCACTATTAAATAGTATGATTATTAAAATTTACTATATCAAAAAAATAAAAATATCGATTTTATTGATTTTAAATAAAAGATATGATATCATCAAGTTGTATGCTGGATACGTTTTTGTGATATAAAAAACATGTACATATTTACCATAATATAATGTTTTTGTATCAATGATATTGAAAGCAAAATAAAAATAAGGAGGTTGTGAGTCTCATGAAAGGCAAACAACAACAAGATTTTCGAACGGAGAAGTACATTCGTTACGGTATTCGTAAGTATAGCTTTGGAGCGGCATCAGTAGCGATTGCGGCTGGTTTGATGTTCCTAGGTAACGGTGCAGTATCAGCGACTGAAGTACAATCAGCTGAAACAACTATTTCAACACCTACTCCTAGTCAAGATGATAAGGATAAGGAAAAGGCCGAGCCTAAAGCTGAAACAGTAGAAACTGCAAAACCTGAAACTACAAAAGCTGCAGAAGTAAAACCTGAAGTCAAAGCAGAAGAGGCTAAGAAAGTAAACAAGGCTATCCTTGAAGCAAGTATTGCGACTTTAGAGTCTAAACTTTCAACTGCTAAATATGCAGATGCTACAGTAGTAAGCTCAGCTAAGGAAGTGTTGGCAACAGCTAAAGCAACTCTTGCCAAAGCAGATGCTAGCCAAGCAGATGTAGATGCCCAAGCAGAAACTGTATCAGCTTTGAGCACAGTTGTAACTGAGTCAAATACTGCTGGTTTCGATAAGAAACAAGCAGCTGAAAAAGAAGCTGCAAAAGCTGAAGCAGAAAAAACTGCAACTCCAGTTGAAAAAGCTCTTTCAGTAGCTACAACAACTCTGACACAAGTATCGTCAGAAGCAGAAGTAACCAACAAATTGGCTGAAACTGAGCTTGCTAAGGCAGATGTCAAAGAAGAAAACAAGGCAGCGGTTACAGCAGCAGTCGCTAAAAACCAAGCAGTTCTTACTGAAACAAAGGCTCTTCTTGCTGATAAGAGTGTCACAAAAGAGCAAGTAGATGCTCAATTGGAACGCCTTAACGAATCAATCCTTGCAGTTTACAATGAATTGAAAATTGCAGGAATCGGCCGTGACGGTAAGTTTGCAGTAAACTTGGCAGAGGCTCAAACAACAGCGCTTAAAGATGCAAGTGCTGAAACAGGGAAAAAATGGTTAGAAGATCATGGATATTCTTCATTATCAGATATCAAAGTAAGAACTAAAGAAGAAAATCTAAAAGAAATTAAAGACTTAAACGACCAAATCCAATGGTTAGACTTTGGAGATACAGCCGCATGGACAAATCTAACTGCATCTAACCAACTTCAAATTGGTTCTACATATACAAAAGAATTGATTCCTGGTTATATCGTTACTATGAAGGTTAAAGAGCTAAAACCATTTGAATCAACTGAAACATTCAAAAACCGTGTTGCAGGAACTGATTTAGAAAGTTCATACCAACCGGATAAAGAAAATAAATTTAATCCTGAAAATGGTGCAACAGGGTTAGGTGCAAATCCTCAAAACAGATATACTCACGTTGCTAATGCTGGTCTGACATCTGGTAAAGCTAAAACAACAATCGCAGGAACAAACCCTGCTGGCCAACCTAAAAATGGTCAAGCAGCTGGGGTTAAATTCGATGTAACAGCGACTTATAATGGTAAACCTGTAAAACCTGGTATTGTTATGACATCTGGGGAAGATATTGGAACTCTTGAGTCTGAAATTTATACAACTAATGGTACTCCATGGGACTTAGCTGCGATTGTTGGTTATGGTTCAAATAAAAATGCATATGTTCCACTTGATAAATTTAAAGATATGAATGGTGGTAAAACTGCTATCCTTAAATGGCAAGATGAAAAATTCTATAATGCTCTAAGTGGTGAAAAATTTGCTACACCTGATGCTACTACAGCAGGTCTTGGATCTCAAGTATTCGGTGGATACCGTAATAATGGTGGAGCAGGAACTCCAGTATTATCTACGGCAAATGTAACTGAAGTAGGATTATACATTATGTCTTCTGGACAACAATCTTCTATGATTGGTATCAAGTTCTCTGACTTCGGAGATCTTCCAGAATCTTATGGAATGGCTGAACACTACTTAAGAACACAATCTATTGATTATGATACAAAAGCAATTAAACAAATCCAACAACCATACTTAGGTAAAGTAAAAGCGGATATCGACTCTGCACCAGGTACTCATGTACGTGGAATAGGTTCTGATGACGCAACAGAAACTGGAGATGAAGGTGTAGATCAACTTATTGCAGAGGAAAATGTACATATCAACAAAGATACGGGTCGTCCAGAAGTACAATTAGTGAGAGGTCCGGAGAATACTTATAAAGTTAAAGTTCGAGCTTCAGCTAATGGTAATGATAAGTACACAGATACAGTTGCACCAGCTTATGTGCGTGGATTTATCGACTTCAATGGAAATGGTAAATTCGATAAAGGTGAAGAATCTAACGTTGCAGAAGTAAATGGAAATGATCAAACAGTAGAATTAACATTTACAAACACTCAAGTAATTGACACTACTAAAGATGTAGTAAACTTCCGTGTTCGTATCGCAAAAGATGAAGCTCAAGTAGAAAGACCAAATGGAATTGCATACTCAGGGGAAGTAGAAGATAACCAAATCCAAGTAATTCACCCACCACGTGGAGATAAAGAAGAGACTACTGGTAAACAAGGCGAAACTCAATCTGTAGGTATCGAATTCAGAACACGTGCATTAGGAGACGATGCATCTGACCTAGGTTCTAACAACGGTAAAACTACATTCAACTCATACGGTAAAATTCAGTATACTGAACAAAGTAATGTAATCAGTGCTGAAACTACTAAGAAAGCTCAAGGTGGCGTTAAAATTGTTGATGGTGATAACCTAGTTGATACCCTTAAAGTTCCAGGTCAAGGTACATACACAGTAACAGAAGATAAAGTAACCTTCACTCCAGAAGCTAACTTCGTAGGTAAAGCTGATGGTATTGCACTACGAGCAGTGGACTCAAATGGTCAATCTACTGGATGGACTGCATTAACAGCTCAGAACGAACTTGAAAACATCAATGATGGTACACATTCAACGACTACAAAAACAATGGATGCTGTATACATTCCAACAGTAACTCCGAAAGAAATCACTGCAGATCCAGAAGAATCAACAGATGTTCAAGGTAAAGAACAGAAGAAAACTCCAACATTCAAAACAGAAGGTGATTCAGCTACACCAGTAACACCAAGTGCTACTTATCCAGCTAAATTAGTAGATCCAAAAACTAATGCAAAAGTTGACTCTGTAACTGTTGAAGGAGAAGGAACTTATACAATCGATCCAGCAACAGGAGAAGTTAAATTCCAACCACTTCCAACATTCAAAGGAACTGCTTCAGGTGTTGACGTAACATTAACAGCACCAGTAGGTCAAGATAAAGATGGCCAACCTGTAACTGCGACAGCTACTACAAAATACACTCCAACAGTAACAGCTGTAGAACCAACAGCTAAACCTACAGACTCAGCAGGTGTACAAGGTGAGACTCAAAAAGGAACTCCTACATTCACAGCAGGAAATGCAGAAGTACCAATTAAAGAAAACTCTCACAAGCTTCTAGATAAAGAAGGAAATGAAGTTCAACCTGGACAAACAACTCCAGCATACGCTGAAGATGGAGTCACTCCAGTAGGTACTTACTCAATCGACCCAGCGACAGGTGAAGTAACATTCACACCAACTGATAAAACTTATACTGGTAAAGTAACACCAGCTAAAGTTCAAGCAGAAGATAAAAACGGAACGAAAGTAAACACTACTTACACTCCACATATCGTAGGTGTCACACCAACAGCAACACCAGCGGAATCTTCAGGTATCCAAGGACAACCACAAGATGGAACAGTATCATTCACTAAAGGTGAAACAACAATCGAAGGTGAGAAAAAATCAGTTCCAATCAAAGCTAACTCAGCGGTTCTTCTTGATGCTTCAGGTAACCCAGTAGCTCCTGGTACTCCAGTAGATGCTTTGGATCCAGAAGGAAATAAAGTAGGGGAATACACAATTGACCCAGCTACCAACAAAGTAACCTTCACACCAACGAATAAAGAATACAAAGGTAAAGTACAACCAGCTAAAGTACAAGCAGAAGACGAAAATGGAACAAAAGTTTCAACAACTTACACTCCATCTATCGTAGGTGTCACACCAACTGCTTCACCAGCTGAAACAACTGATGCACAAGGTGTTGAACAATCGAAAGAAGTAACCTTCAAACCTGGTAAAGCAACTGTTAACGGTGTCGAAAAAGAAGTGCCAATCGACACTACTTCATACAAACTGTTAGATGAAAATGGACAACCAGCAGAATCAGTACCAGCTAAAAACCCAGCAGGAGATGTTATCGGTACATACACACTTAAAGTTGTAGACGGTAAAGCAACTGCAGTATTTACACCAACTGATAAAACATATGCAGGTGAAGTTGAACCAGTTACTATCCAAGCTAAAGACACAAATGGAACTCCAGTAACAACAACTTATACTCCAAATATCACTCCAGTTGAGCCTACAGGAACTCCAAAATCTACTGAAGGTGCACAAGGACAACCTCAAGAAGGAACTCCAACATTCACACCAGGTGATGCTAAAGTTCCTATGAAGATCGATGCTGAACAACCAGCTAAATTAATCGATCCAGAAACAGGTGAGCCAACCGACAAAACAACAATTCCAGCGAAAGACGCTAAAGGAAACACAGTTGGTACATACACAATCGATCCAACAACAGGTAAAGTAACATTCACACCAAATAAAGACTTTACGGGTACTCCAGTACCAGCAACAGTTCAAGCCAAAGATGCGAATGGAACTCCAACAACAGCTACTTACTCACCAACTGTTAAACCAGTAACACCAAAAGGTGTAGATACATTCACAAAAGATATCCAAGGAGCGACACAAAAAGGAACTCCTGAATTCAAACCTGGTAAAGCTACAATTGATGGAAAAGAAGTAGAAGTTCCTATCGATACTAAAGAGCCAGCTAAACTAATCGATCCTAAAACTGGTCAACCAGTAGACTCAGTAACAATTGATGGAGAAGGAACTTACACAGTAGATCCAGAAACTGGTGAGGTAACATTTAAGCCAGATCCTCAATTCACAGGAAAAGGAACACCAATCAAAGTTCAACGTAAAGATACAAACGGAACACCTGTAACAGCTGACTATACAGCGGTAGTAGTTCCTGCAGACCCAGACGGAGACCATGTGGCAACTGCGGATATCCAAGGTGCAGAACAAAGTGGAACACCGCAATTCCATGGTGGTAAAGCGAGAATTGGTAATGAAGAAAAAGAAGTACCTATCGATGAAAATGTACCTGCCAAACTAATTGATCCAACTACAGGACAAGAAGTTGATGAAGTTGTAACAGATGAAGGAACATACAGAGTAGATCCAGATGGAACGGTTCACTTTAAACCAAAACCAGATTTCGTAGGAAAAGCTAAAGGTGTAACTGTAAAACGTGTTGATACAAATGGAACACCAGCAGAAGGTACATTTACACCAACGGTGGTTGGAACTTCACCAAAAGCAGAACCAGCTAACTCTAGCGACATTCAAGGTCAAACACAAGAACAACCAGTTAAATTCACAGGTGGATCAGCGGTTGTTAAAGATCCTGTAACAGGAGCTAAGACAGAAAAATCTGTAGATATTGATCCAGATACTTACACATTATTAGGTGAAAATGGAAAACCAGCACCAGAAGTACCAGCTAAAGATCCAAAAGGAAATGTAATTGGTAAATACACTCTTAAAACAGAAGATGGTAAAGATCCAGTTGTAGTATTCACTCCAACAGATAAAACTTACGCAGGTCCAGTTCAACCAGTAAAAGTTCAAGCGCAAGATAAAAATGGAACTCCAGTAACAACAACTTACACTCCAAATATCACGCCTGTTAAACCAACTGCAAAAGGAACAACTTCTGAAGGTGCGCAAGGTCAAGAGCAAAGTGGAACTCCAACATTCACTGAAGGAAACACTAAAGTTCCAATCGACCCAACTGTACCAGCTAAACTAATCGATCCAGAAACTGGTGAACCAACTGACGAAACTTCAGTAGAAGTACCAGGAGAAGGAACATACACAATCAACCCAGAAACTGGTGAAGTAACATTCAAACCAGAACCAAACTTCACAGGTAAAGCACAAGGTATTGAAGTTCAACGTAAAGATACAAACGGAACTCCAGCTACAGCTAAGTACACACCAACAGTTCAACCAGTAACACCAACGTCAGATGACGTAGTATCTGAAGATGTACAAGGTGCTAAACAAACTGGAACTCCAGTATTTACACCAGGTAAAACAACAGTTAACGGTAAAGAAGTAACTGTAAAAATCGACGAAACTGTTAAACCAACATTCGATGATGGAACAACAGAGAAGAAAGTACCAGGAGAAGGAACTTACACTATCGATGAAAATGGTGTAGTAACGTTCACTCCAGAACCACAATTCACTGGTAAAGCTAGCGGTGTAACAGTTAAACGTGTTGACGAAAACGGAACAGAAGTAACTGCGAAATACACACCAACAGTTAAACCAGTAACACCAAAAGCAGAAGGTGTAACTACAACTGATGTTCAAGGTGCAACTCAAAAAGGAAAACCAGAATTCGAAGCAGGTAAAACAACAGTTAACGGTGTAGAAAAAACTGTAGAATTTGATGATACTAAACCAGCTACATTCGAAGATGGTTCAACTGAAAAAGTTGTACCAGGAGAAGGAACTTACACAGTAGCTCCAGACGGAACAGTAACATTCACTCCAGAAAAAGACTTCACAGGTCAAGCTAAAGGTGTAACAGTTAAACGTGTTGACAAAAATGGAACACCAGTAACAGCTACTTACACTCCAGTAGTGTTACCAGTAACTCCAACAGGTAAAGACGTAACATCAATCGGTGAAAAAGGACAACCTCAATCTGAGACTCCAGTGTTCACACCAGGAACTACTAAAGTAAACGGTAAAACTATAACAGTACCAATCGACGAAACAGTAGCTCCAACATTTGATGATGGAACAACTGAGAAGAAAGTACCAGGAGAAGGAACTTACACAATCGATAAGAATGGTAAAGTTACATTCACTCCAGAACCAGACTTCGTAGGAACAGCTAAAGGTGTAACAGTTAAACGCGTTGACGAAAACGGAACACCAGTAACAGCTACTTACACTCCAACTGTATTAGGTAAAACAACTACTGAAAACGTAGTATCAGAAGGTGCTAAAGGACAACCTCAATCGAATACTCCAGTATTCAAAGGTGATGTAGATACTACAGTAGCTCCAACATTTAAAGATGGATCAACTGAGAAGAAAGTACCAGGAGAAGGAACTTACACAATCGATAAAGATGGTAAAGTAACATTCACTCCAGAACCAAACTTCGTAGGAAAAGCTACTCCAGTTAAAGTGGTACGTAAAGATAAGAATGGTAAAACAATTAAAGCTTCTTACACACCAACAGTACGTCCTGACACAGTGTTTGTTGATAAGAATGGTAAAGAGTTAGTTCCATCTAAAGATGGCAAAAACCCATCAGAAACTATTCCAGGATACAAACTTGTTAAGACTGAAACTGATGAAAAAGGGAATACAAAGCACATCTACGAACCAGTAACAACTAAACACGTAGATAAGAATGGTAACCCAATCCCAGGAACAACAACTGAGGAAGGAACAAAAGATCCTAAGAAGATTCCAGGATACAAAGTAGTAGAAACTCGTAAACTTCCAAATGGTGATACAGAATATGTATACGAAAAAGTAACGACATCATTCGTAGATACTGAAGGACACGTAATCGAAGGAACAACAACTGAGGAAGGAACAACTCCTAAGAAAGATATTCCAGGATACAAATTCGTAGAGACTAGAACTACTGAAGACGGAAATACAGAACACGTTTACGAAAAAGTAACAACTTCATTCAAGGATAAAGAAGGAAATGTAATTCCAAACTTCCCAACAGAAGATGGCGACCAACCTAAGAAAGATATTCCAGGATACCGCTTCGTAGAAACTAAGAAACTTCCAAATGGAGATACAGAGCACGTCTACGAAAAAGTTAAGACATCATTCAAGGATAAAGACGGAAATGAAATTCCAAACTATCCAACAGAAGATGGCGACCAACCTAAGAAAGATATCCCAGGATACCGCTTCGTAGAAACTAAGAAACTTCCAAATGGCGATATCGAACATGTCTACGAAAAAGTAACACAACCAGCTCCAACACCTTCACCTGTTCCTCAACCAAATCCAGGTAAACAAAATACAACTATTTGGACTGATGAGAATGGAAATCCATTGAAACCAACTGAGCCAGGTTCTAAAGAACCAGGAACAATTCCAGGTTACGAATATGTGAAGACTGTAACGGATCCAGCTGGAACTATCAAGCATATCTTCAGAAAAGTTGAAATGCCAACTCCAGTTGATCCAAGTCAACCAGTACAACCAGTTGAGCCAGCTACTCCAGCAATGCCTGAACAGCCAGCTAAACCTCAAGTACCGGCTACTCCAGCACAACCAGTACAAGCAACAGCAGTGAAAGAAGCTGAAGCTAAGCGTGAATTGCCAAATACTGGTACAGAAGACAATGCTCGCCTTGCAGCACTTGGACTTCTCGGAGTATTGAGTGGATTTGGTCTTGTAGCTCGCAAGAAGAAAGAAGACTAAGCTTTCTGATTGATATGATTTGTTTGTAATGAACATATCATCCCTAAAGCTGATGAATCATTCGATTCATCAGCTTTTTGCTGTTGTTACCAGAGTTACAAAGTGGAAATAGAAATCAGGCTCTTATACTCTTCGAGAATCTCTTCAAACCACGTCAGCTTCGCCTTGTCGTAAGTATGGTTACTGACTTCGTCAGTTCTATCCACAACCTCAAAACACTATTTTGAGCAACCTACGGTTAACTTCCTAGTTTACTCTTTGATTTTCATTGAGTATCAGTTGGGAAATATTGGTTATACTTTCTTCTTTTTGAGAAAATATGGTATAATAGAGAGTAAAAACTTTGAAAGAAAGAAAAAGATGAATTTAAAAGATTACATTGCAACAATTGAAAATTATCCAAAGGAAGGGATTACCTTCCGTGATATCAGTCCTTTGATGGCTGATGGAAATGCTTATAGCTACGCTGTTCGTGAAATCGTTCAGTATGCTACTGACAAGAAAATTGACATGATCGTGGGACCTGAGGCTCGTGGATTTATCGTGGGCTGTCCAGTTGCCTTTGAGTTGGGAATTGGTTTTGCGCCTGTTCGTAAGCCAGGTAAATTGCCACGTGAAGTTATTTCTGCTGACTATGAAAAAGAGTACGGTGTTGATACCTTGACTATGCATGCTGACGCTATTAAGCCAGGTCAACGTGTTCTTATCGTAGATGACCTCTTGGCAACAGGTGGAACTGTTAAGGCAACTATCGAGATGATTGAAAAACTTGGTGGTGTTGTAGCAGGTTGTGCCTTCCTTGTTGAATTGGATGAATTGAACGGCCGTGAAAAAATCGGTGACTACGATTACAAAGTTCTTATGCATTATTAATGAAAAACAGTCCCTAGGGCTGTTTTCTCTACATTAGGATATAAAAATAGACTATAGCTAGTTAGAGAAAAACTATAATTGAAAACTATATCTTCTTGCAGTATAATAAAAGGACTAAGTGTTTGAGATTTGGCTTCAAACATATGCAATGATTCCTGAAAGAGTACAGTTAGGAGAGGGTTATGCCGATTCGAATTGATAAAAAATTACCAGCTGTTGAGATTTTGCGGACAGAGAATATCTTTGTCATGGATGATCAACGTGCTGCCCACCAAGATATCCGCCCTTTGAAGATTTTAATTTTAAATCTCATGCCACAGAAAATGGTCACAGAAACCCAGTTGTTACGCCATTTGGCCAATACACCCCTGCAACTGGATATTGATTTTCTCTATATGGAGAGCCACCGTTCTAAAACAACTCGTTCAGAGCACATGGAGACCTTTTATAAAACTTTTCCTGAAGTCAAGGATGAGTATTTTGATGGCATGATTATCACGGGTGCTCCAGTTGAGCATTTACCATTTGAGGAAGTGGACTATTGGGAGGAATTCAGTCAGGTGCTTGAGTGGTCCAAGACCCATGTCTATTCGACCCTTCATATCTGTTGGGGTGCTCAGGCTGGTCTTTATCTGCGCTATGGAGTGGAAAAATACCAGATGGACAGTAAGTTATCGGGTATCTATCCTCAGGATACTTTAAAAGAAGGTCACCTTCTCTTTAGAGGCTTTGACGATAGCTATGTATCCCCTCATTCACGGCACACGGAGATTTCTAAGGAAGAGGTCTTAAACAAAACCAATCTCGAGATTTTATCAGAAGGACCTCAGGTTGGGGTTTCGATTTTGGCTAGTCGTGATTTACGAGAAATTTATAGTTTTGGGCATTTGGAATATGACCGTGATACCTTGGCAAATGAATATTTCCGAGATCGTGATGCAGGTTTGGATCCTCATATTCCAGAAAATTACTTTAAGGATGATGATGTCAACCAGACACCTTGTCTTTGTTGGTCTTCATCAGCAGCCCTCTTTTTCAGTAACTGGGTGAATTATGCGGTCTATCAGGAAACCCCTTTTGACTGGAGAAAAATAGAAGATGATGCATCCGCATTTGGGTATTTATAAGAGGAATTATGACATATTTAGACGCTTTTAAATCAGGGAACTTGGTTTTACCGAGTGCCCTGCTCTTGCATTTTAAGGAACTCTTTCCTTCTAGCGACGATTTTCTGGTCTGGCAATTTTTCTATTTGCAAAATACGACAGGTTTAGAAGAAATGTCCCCAAGCCAGATTGCTGAAAGGATTGGCAAGGAAATTTCGGATGTCAATCAGGCTATTTCCAATCTGACGGAGAGGGGGCTACTTCAGTATCGAACCATCGAATTGAATGGTGAAATTGAATTACTTTTTGATGCTAGTTTGGCTTTGGAACGTTTGGATAATTTGCTTGGAGCAGCTCATTCAAGTTCAGACCAGTTGACACCTCAAAACCAGCTCAAAGATTTGGTGGAAACCTTCCAGCAGGAATTGGGACGCTTGTTGACCCCTTTTGAGATTGAGGATTTGACCAAGACTCTTAAGGAAGATGGAACCAGTGCTGACTTGATTAAGGAAGCTCTTCGTGAAGCTGTTTTGAATGGAAAATCAAACTGGAAGTACATTCAGGCGATTTTGAGAAATTGGCGCCATGAAGGCATTAAAAGTGTGGCTCAAATAGAGGCCAAGCGGGCAGAGAGAGAAGCAAGCAACCCTCAGTTGACACAGGTATCGGCAGATTTCAGAAATGCCATGGATCTCTGGAAGGATTAATCCATGTAAGCAGGCTTGAAATCCGAGTAAGATTTGCAAGCTGTGTCTAATTGTGATAAAAT
>ERZ1674051.338-NODE-338-length-12437-cov-34.136731_pt1 | contig 12437 bp, 12 predicted proteins | sample MGYA00581125_ERZ1674051 | MGnify/ENA primary metagenome ERZ1674051 (study PRJEB41354, sample SAMEA4873326) | human saliva metagenome | biome: human-associated habitat [ENVO:00009003]; feature: mouth environment [ENVO:08000002]; material: saliva material... | reverse complement strand
TCTATCGCTGTGACTGGAGTTCAGACGTGTGCTCTTCCGATCTCTATTTTTTGATATATTTACTATGATATTTTTTGTTTTTGGTGCTATACTATAGACATCAATACATGAGCAAAGGAGGACGCTCATATGGAAGACAAAGAACTAATCTTAGAAGCTTATCAACTCATTTCCGAGTTAAATAACGCTTACCAAACTTGCAAACAAGGATTGCCTGATGATCTGCGCTTGCAGCAAAATATTGACGAGCTACTCAAACAACTTAAAAAGACAGAGAAACTAGATAACTCTATCTTAGTTGAACTTGAGAAATTTTACCAACATACCAGTCTCTTGATTGGACTTGGCACCCTTAAACTCAATGAAGAAGCTCGCACAGCTTGGCGAAACTATGACAAATTCCACTACGATCACGTCAAACACGTTTTGACTCTCTATGGACCTGTTTTTGGTTTCTAGAAAGATTTAAATTTCTCATTTCTTTTGACAAAGTGTTCCAAAAGGTATAAAATAAACATAGTAATTTTCGGAGGTAAGGGAGACATGAACAACTAAGTCTATCAAATAAAGAAACTTTATTTAGTAGATCTTGTTTTTGTCTCTTTTTGTGTGCTCTTTTATGCTCTTTTTCTGGCATTTTATACTCAATGAAAATCAAAGAGCAAACTAGGAAGCTAGCCGCAAGCTGTACTTGAGTACGGTAAGGCGACGCTGACGTGGTTTGAATTTGATTTTCGAAGAGTATTAATAGAGTTTTTTTGACATAGACATTGGCTCTACTAGGTAAAGTAGAGCTTTTTGTTATGCAATATAGACATTCTAGAAAGGGCATTAATATGATAAAAATTAACCATCTAACTATCACTCAAAACAAAGATTTACGAGACCTTATTTCCGATTTAAATATTACTATCCAAGACGGAGAAAAGGTCGCTATTATCGGCGAAGAAGGAAATGGAAAATCAACCTTACTTAAAACTTTAATGGGAGAAAGATTAGAGGATTTCACTATTAGGGGCGACATTCAATCTGACCTTCAGTCTCTGGCTCACATTCCCCAACATCTCCCTGAAAAATTGAAGAAAAAATCTCTACAGGACTACTTCTTTTTAGAGTCTGCTGATTTGGACTACAGTATTCTCTATCGTTTAGCTGAGGAATTGCACTTTGATAGCAGTCGTTTTGCTAGTGACCAAGAGATTGGTAGCCTCTCGGGAGGTGAAGCTTTGAAAATTCAGCTTATCCATGAATTAGCCAAACCCTTTGAGATTCTATTTTTAGATGAACCTTCAAATGACCTGGACCTTGAGACAGTTGATTGGCTAAAAAGTAAGATTCAGAAGATCAGGCAGACCGTTATTTTCATTTCTCATGATGAAGACTTCCTCTCTCAAACTGCAGACACCATTATCCACTTGCGACTAGTCAAGCATCGAAAGGAAGCTGAAACCCTAGTCGAGCACTTAGACTATGATCGCTATAGTGCCCAAAGGAAGGCTAGTTTTGTCAGACAAAGCCAGCAAGCTGACAACGACCAACGATCCTATGATAAAGCCATAGAAAAGCATCGCCGAGTCAAGCAAAAGGTAGAAACTGCACTTCGAGCTACCAAAGACAGTACTGCCGGACGACTACTGGCTAAAAAGATGAAAAATGTTCTTTCTCAAGAAAAACGCTACGAAAAAGCAGCTCAGTCCATGACCCAAAAGCCACTTGAAGAGGAAGAAATCCAACTTTTCTTTTCAGATATAGAGCCATTAGCAGCTTCTAAAGTCTTACTTCGACTGGAAAAGGAGACTTTATCCATTGGCCAACGAATTTTGTCTCAAAAACTCCAACTAACTGTTTGGGGGCAAGATAAAATCGGCATCATCGGTCCCAATGGAGTTGGCAAATCTACTCTGTTAGCCAAGTTGCAACAACTACTAAGTAGCAAAAGTGAGATTTCACTTGGATTTATGCCACAAAATTACCAAGAAACATTGCAATTGGATCTATCTCCAGTAGAATTTCTCAGCCAAACTGGACATAAAGAGGAATTACAGAAAATCCAATCCTTTCTAGCTAGTCTCAATTTCAGTTATCCAGAAATGCAACACCAAATCCGCTCCCTATCCGGCGGTCAACAAGGCAAACTCCTTCTTTTGAATTTAGTTCTGCGGAAACCAAACTTTCTCTTTCTGGATGAACCCACACGAAATTTTTCTCCAACTTCACAACCTGAAATCAGAAAACTCTTTGCCAATTATCCTGGTGGTCTGGTCACTGTTTCACATGATCGACGTTTCTTAAAAGAAGTCTGTAGAAGTATCTATCGTTTAAGCGAAAATGGGTTAGAAGTCATTGATTTACAAGATTTATAACTGTAGAAAATAGTAAACATCCAGAGGAAAATCTCTGGATGTTTTTACATATGTTTCAGACGCTCAATCCGTTCTGAGATTGGCGGATGGGTATAGAAGAGTTTTTGCAAGCCACCTCGTTTTTGAGGATCATTGATATAGAGAGCACTGCTAGCATCATCCACATGACGACTCATAGGCTGACTATGGTCCAGCTTACGAAGGGCATTGATCATCCCTTGAGGATTACGAGTCAACTCTACACTTGAAGCATCTGCTAAAAATTCTCGTTGACGAGAGATGGCTAGTTGCACTAAGGTTGCTGCGAGAGGCGCCAGCACAAGAGCTAGTAGAGAAACCACGAGCATAACGATTTCTAAGCCATTTCCATCTCGGTCATCGTCACTTCGTCTGCGACCTGCCCCACCCCACCACATCATACGTCCAGCCATACTTGATAAAAGTGTAATAGCACTGGCAAGGGCAACCGCGATCGTAGAAATCCGTATATCATAGTTACGAATGTGACTGACTTCATGACCAATAACCGCCTCTAACTCTTCACGATTCATAATCGCAAGGAGTCCTGAAGTTGCTGCTACCGCTGCATTTTGGGGATTTGAACCCGTAGCAAAGGCATTTAAGCTGGCATCATCGATGATGAAGACACGTGGCATAGGGATTTGCGCCACCATAGCCATATCTTCCACAACATGATAGAGGGTTGGTGCAGTCTGCTCATTCACCTCACGCGCACCATTCATACTCATGACTATCTCTGTTGATTGAAAAATCATGGACAAGGCATAGATAAAGCCGATAATCAGAGCGATAACTAAGCCACTAAGACCAGATCGCATAAAGAGATAACCAACTGCATATCCAACCAAAGCCAAAAGTAAAAAGAATACTAGTAGTAAAATCCAAGTTCTTCGCTTATTACTCGCGATTTGATCATACAACATCCTAGTCACCTAAACCACTAAAATCAACCTTTGGTACTGCCTTTTCTTCTTCAGGTGTTTGAAGGAAATCAGCCACTTTAAAACCAAAGAGTCCAGCAACTAGGTTGCTTGGGAATGTTTCTAATTTAACATTATAGTTGCTAACAACACTATTGTAGAGTTGGCGAGAGTAAGAAATTTTATTTTCAGTATTGGTCAACTCCTCTTGCAATTGTGCAAAGTTGCCACTTGCTTTTAGGTCTGGATAATTTTCTGCAACAGCAAAAATTCCTGATACTTGGCGTGAAAGAGCATCACTAGCCTTCATAGCTTCTGCTGGTGAAGTTGCTGCTGCTACTTGATTACGAAGTTCTGCAACTCTTTCAAGTGTTGAACCTTCATACTTTGCATATCCCTTTACAGTCTCAATCAAGTTTGGCAAGAGATCGTTACGACGTTTCAACTGAACATCAATCTGACTCCATGCCTCCTTAGTTTGCATGCGATTTTTAACCAATCCATTATAGGTAATAATCACAAAGATACCAATAAGAGCAAGAACTCCAAGAATAATCCAATTCATCTGATATCTCCTTTCTGTTTTTAGATTAGTACCAGTATATCAAATTTCTATCTTTTTGTGGTAAAATAAGATGATACTAAAGAAGGAAACTACTATGAAACCAGAAACATTTTATCAACTACTAGCTGAACAAAATATCAATCTTTCTGACCAGCAAAAAGTTCAATTTGAGCGTTATTTTGAACTCTTGGTCGAATGGAATGAAAAAATCAACCTAACTGCTATTACAGAAAAAGAAGAAGTCTATCTCAAACACTTCTATGATTCCATCGCTCCTATTTTACAGGGATTGATTGAAAACCAGCCCATTAAACTCTTAGACATTGGTGCTGGAGCAGGTTTTCCTAGCCTTCCTATGAAGATTCTCTATCCTCAACTAGATGTGACCATTATTGATTCCCTCAATAAACGAATCAACTTTCTGAATCTATTAACCCAAGAACTAGGGTTAGAAAATGTCCACTTCTATCACGGACGTGCAGAAGACTTCGCCCAAGATAAGAACTTCCGTGCCCAGTTTGATATCGTTACGGCTCGTGCTGTTGCCCGTATGCAGGTCTTGTCCGAGTTGACTATCCCCTACTTAAAAGTCGGTGGAAAATTGCTAGCACTGAAGGCTAGCAATGCCCCAGAGGAATTAACTGAGGCTAAAAATGCCCTTAACCTTCTCTTTAGTAAGGTTGAAGAAAATCTCAGTTACACACTTCCTAACGGAGACCCTCGCTACATTACTATTGTCGAGAAGAAAAAAGAAACTCCAAATAAATACCCAAGAAAGGCTGGCATGCCTAACAAACGTCCGCTTTAGAAAGATTAAAAATCTGCAAACTCATACCTCACTCTCTCATTTCAAGGCTCAGGAAAAAATGATTTACAAAATCATACCTCGCTCTCTCATTTCAAGGCTCGGGAAAAAATGATTTACAAAATCATGCCTCGCTCTCTCATTTCAAGGCTCGGGAAAAAATGATATACAAAATCATACCTCGCTTTCTCGTTTCAAGGCTCGGGAAAAAATGATTTACAAAATCATGCCTCGCTCTCTCATTTCAAGGCTCGGGAAAAAATGATTTACAAAATCATTTTTTTCTGCTATACTATCCTAAGCAAAGGTTTTTAATGTCATCCCGTGAGGTGACGAAGACGCAGAAATACTTGAAACTCTTTAAAGTCTAGATTTTAAAGAAGTCTTACTCTGAGGGCCTATTGCTGTAAAATAATGGGCTCTTTTTTGATGCCCAAAAGTGAGGTTTATATGAAACAAGAATCAACTGTTGATTTGTTACTAGACGTTGACCAACGTCCTTCGGCTGGAAAAGGAATTCTCCTTAGCTTCCAACACGTTTTCGCCATGTTTGGTGCGACCATCTTGGTACCCTTGATTTTGGGAATGCCTGTATCTGTTGCCCTTTTTGCTTCAGGTGTCGGGACACTCATCTATATGATTTCAACTGGATTTAAAGTTCCAGTTTATCTAGGTTCTTCTTTTGCCTTTATCACAGCAATGTCACTGGCTATGAAAGAAATGGGTGGTGATGTATCTGCTGCTCAAACAGGGGTTATCTTGACTGGTTTAGTCTATGTCCTTGTGGCTGCTGGTGTTCGTTTTGCAGGTACAAAATGGATTGATAAACTCTTGCCACCAATCATCATCGGACCTATGATCATCGTTATCGGTCTTGGACTTGCAGGCTCAGCAGTTACTAACGCTGGTCTTGTAGCTGACGGGAATTGGAAAAATGCTCTTGTAGCAGTTGTTACTTTCTTGATTGCTGCCTTTATCAATACAAAAGGAAAAGGCTTCCTACGAATTATCCCATTCCTATTTGCCATTATCGGTGGTTACCTCTTTGCCCTAGCACTTGGATTGGTTGACTTCACTCCTGTTCTTGAAGCTAACTGGTTTGAAATCCCTGGTTTCTACCTACCATTCAATACAGGTGGTGCCTTCAAACAATACGACCTTTACTTCGGTCCTGAAACAATTGCCATCTTACCAATTGCAATCGTAACCATTTCTGAACATATCGGAGACCATACCGTTTTAGGTCAAATCTGTGGACGCCAATTTTTGAAAGAACCTGGTCTACACCGTACTCTTCTTGGTGATGGTATCGCAACATCTGTTTCTGCCTTCCTCGGTGGACCAGCCAATACAACTTACGGTGAAAATACAGGGGTTATCGGAATGACTCGTATCGCTTCTGTCTCAGTTATCCGTAACGCTGCCTTTATCGCAATTGCCCTTAGCTTCCTTGGTAAATTCACTGCCTTGATTTCAACAATTCCAAACGCTGTACTTGGTGGTATGTCTATCCTTCTTTACGGGGTTATCGCAAGTAACGGTTTGAAAGTCTTGATCAAAGAACGTGTTGACTTCGGTCAAATGCGTAACCTTATCATCGCTAGTGCTATGTTGGTGCTTGGACTTGGTGGAGCAATCCTTAAACTTGGTCCAGTTACCCTTTCAGGTACTGCCCTATCAGCTATGACAGGTATCATCCTAAACTTGATCTTGCCATACGAAAACAAAGACTAATCCATATAGAATCAACAAGAGGTCGGGACCAAAATCCCGACCTCTATTTTTATTCACAAGAAGACTTTGATACAGTGACTCATTGGACTGTTGTCAAAAAGTTTGATTTCTTAATTTTCCCAAGCAATCAGAAGATACAAGAGACTTGAACCAAACATATCTGCTAGAGCATGCATGAGAAAAAATGGCAGTAAATTCTTGACTACATACTTGTACAAGAAATAATAAAAGAGACCATAAACAAGCCCAATCACCAAGGCCCAAAGCAATCCTTGATAGGTATGGAAAGAAATCCGTATAATTACCGAGTAGACTAGAGCTAACCACTTATGCTTTTCTTTTACTGAAGTCAGTAAGCCTAAGAAGAAAAATTCTTCATAAAAACCATTTAATAAAGCATAGCAAATCGCCATCGGCGTTAAAGCCATGAATTTTCGAATGATTTCCATAGGGTCTATAAAAAGGAAGCAGTTAGGGGTTGAAGTAGTTATACTCACCACTAAGGGTTGTAATGATATCACCAAAGATACCAACTACAGCAAAGATAAGGGGAATCCAAATTAAAACAGACCAGCTCCAACGTATAGGAAGCTGTTTAAAATCATAATTTCGAATCACAAGATAAAGGAAGGTAATCCCTAACATCATCAATTGAAAATTGAAATTACTAGAATAAGCTGCCCCATCACTTGCTAGATTTGTCGTAGTTTCTGCGACGCTAGCAAGAATTGAGGGCGATAAACTCTCCATAAATTGTTGAGTAGAACGAATGATAAACTCTCCAAACATTAAAACAGTGATGATGAGGATATCGAACCATTTTAAGTATCTTAAAGATTTTGATGGATGAATACTTTGTAGCAAATTCATATTTCCTCCTTATCTTTAAATGTATGGATTGATTATAAACATCCATTCTTATACTCTTCGAAAATCAAATTCAAACCACGTCAACGTCGCCTTGCCGTACTCAAGTACAGCCTGCGGCTAGTTTCCTAGTTTGCTCTTTGATTTTCATTGAGTATTAAAGTTATATGAACCATCTTGCTGGAAGATTAAAAAACAGCCTTCCAAAAAGACTGTTCATGTAAATTAAACTGAATAATGTTTCTTTTCAAGCATTAAATCCTTCAAAGAAATGATAGTCACGGCTAGTAAAATCATTGCCATACCAAGAAAATCTACAGGATAAAAGATATCCCCCATAATCATGAAGGCAAAAAATACTGCCGAGATAGGCTCAATCGAAGCCAAAAGGCTAGACTTGACTGGTCCTATCATACTGGCTCCCTTGAGGAAGGCTGTATAGGCAAAGACCGTTCCAATCAGAATGATGCCAGCAAAAGCTAGAAAGATATCAAAAGATATGGGAATACTGGTCCCAATAAGGCCTGTAAAAGGTACTGCTAGAAAACCTGAGATGGTCATTCCAACACCAATAACCAATATGCTCCCCCATTTTTGAATCAATTTTATAGGTAAAATGATATAAAGAGCATAGGTTAGGGCCGAGAACAAACCCCAAAATAGACCAGCTGGAGTCATCGAGAGTTGATCCAATTGCCCATGGGTTGCAATGAGAAAGGTCCCACCTATAGCTAAAAACATAGAGATGATTTCTGAAAGCGTTGGAGGCACCTTATCCTTGATACAAGTGTAAGCAAGGATTCCAACTGGACAGACATACTGGAGGACTGTCGCTGTCCCAGCATTAGTCTCCTGAATAGCTGATAGATAAGCTAATTGATTTAGAAAAAGACCAAATAAAGAAAATAACAAGAGAGAAAACAGACTTGATTTATCCTTCAGAAAGGCCATAAATTTATCCCTTGATTTAGTATAGGCAAGAAGAATCAGGAGTAATCCAGCGATTATCAAGCGGATATTGGTCAGAACGAGAGCTGAAATCCCGTGAACCATCAAGTACTGACCACTGGTTCCCGACAAGCCCCAAGCAATACCTGCAATGACTGTATAAAGAGTTCCTTTTAAAGCTTTTGACATACTTCCTCCCTAGTCTGCCTCTCGAATCAAGTCCATGACCTGATTACGATCCAATATCCACTGAGCACGCTCATCTTTTTCATAAGTTCGATTGGATAAAAAGATAGCAGCTTCTTGTTTCTTACGATTCCACATGATAAAGGTTCCAGTATAGCCTGTATGGTCCAGCCAATCACCTTCAAGATTCCAGGCCAATGAGCGTTCTTTATCATTCAGATCCGAAAAATTCTGACTTAAGTCTGCAGCAAAATCATCCTGCAAATAATGCTCTAGAAAGATTTTTAAATCATGAACTGTTGAAAACAAGCCTGCACTACCTGCATGTTTCCCAAGCAAACGAGCTTTGGGATCATGGACCACTCCTGCTTTCTGTCCACGGACCGTTGGAACAGCACGGCTAACTGGACCAAACTGAGTTTCCTTCATTACCCAAGGATCCAAAACTTGCTCTTGTAAAATCTGATCCAAGTCCTTTTCAAAATAGTTTTCTAAGAGAAAACCTAGCAAGAGAAAGTGCACATCCGAGTAGAGAAAGGCTCTCTTCTCTCGACGATTCAAATGAAACATGGCATCTTTAAGTTGGTCTGCTGAAAGTTGATCCCTATTTGGGATAAAAGGATCCAAGTCTGTTGTATGCGTTAGGAGTTGACGAACAGTGATGTCTGGATAATCTACTTCTGGAAGATAGTCTCTTATGGAGTTATCAAGCTCAATCTTACCTTCCTTCCACAAGAAGGTTAAGACCGTTCCTACTCCAACAACCTTGCTGACACTGGCCAAATCATAGACCAAGCCCTCACGAGTCTGCTCACCAATTTCTGGATTTGCTTCTCCTAGATACCAGTCAGACCAAACGCCATCCTGATAATATGCAAAAGAGGCACCAGGATAAATCCCTGCCTCAATTTGTTGCTTTATTTTTTGAATGATTTTTTGTTTCATACTGCTTCAAACCACAATTCAATATTGTTGGTATCCTTAGTGAGGAAAAACTTCTCAGATTTTGGAATAAAGTAACCAGCTTCTTTAAAACGCTGACGCAATACAGGCAAATCTAAATTCTCTACTTGAAATTTCAACATGGACAAGTCCCAAGTTACATTATTTTCAACCAGTAAATCGCTCCCTTGAGCTTGATTAAAAGCTAGTCGATTTTCAATTTCTTCTTTTTCAAGTAAGCTTGATGTCTCATCTGGCAAGTTGATTTCCACAGAGATTTCAAAAGCTGTCAAATATCTCAGTTTCTCATCTTTTGCAAAAGTGACTTCTTCCTCAACTTTTTTCAAATCCTTGATATCATCTTCGGCATGAATAAGAATACAATCCCCTTCTGGAGAAAGAACCTCAAAAGCATATCCCTTATTTCCTTTATAGAGTTGAGGGATTTCTTCCATTCTAGCTAGTAGTGCTTCAATCTCAGATGGCTTCTCTACCTTTACAAGTAATCTAGCTAATTTTTTAATCCCTTCAACCTTACGGCTCCTCATACTTGGTGACTCTTCTAAAACTAACTTTTCAATGCCTGACTGGTCTCCAAGTGATAGGAATGCAGACTCTTCAAGCAAGGGTTTCATCCCCAAAGTCTCAATATAAAATGATTCATTTAAATTTCTATTATTTACCTTTAGCGTCGGGATCATACGCTTTATTTGATTTACAATCATAAATTCCTCCAACACTTTTTATTTTAAAGGATTTTATCTTTTTTTACAAGTTATTCAATAAAAAACTTTAACTATATTAACTCTTTAAATTAAATTCCCCCTTCTGTTTGTAGAAAGGGGGCTTGATTGTTTTTACTAAAATAACTGATTTAGTCTTTCCAAGATAGTGTTGCTTGTAGACCGTAATGATCACTAACTTGTGGACTGTTTTTTCCATCAAAGACCACGTGAAGTTTTTCTACCTGCACATCCTTTGTTGTAAAGATATAATCGATTCGAAGAGGTTCGCTGTTTCCCTTCCAACCATCAATTTCAGGCGGAACGGTGTAACTACCACTTCTTTCTTTTGCAACTTCAAATGCATCCTGTAAATCTAATGGACTAGCTAAAATAGCTTGGTAACCCTCTTGGCCTGCAGGATTATTAAAATCACCTGCTAGCAAGAGTGGCTTGTTCAATTCTTTCAGAACTGCTTCAAAGCGCGCCCATTCCTCTTGGAAACCTTTATCCCACCAAGAGAGATGGACACTGGCAACTGCAAGTTCTTTACCTTCAACTACTGTCTCTGCTAGAGCAACTCGACGAGTGTGGTAATCTGTCGGATCATCTACATCTGAAACCAAAATTTCACGCGCCTCAATCGGTGTTTTAGATAGGATTGCAACACCTTCATGGTAACGATCATAACCGATATGGTTGTAGGCCCAAGTCCAATAATAATTTTGACCATGCTCAGCTAACTTCTCTACCAAGAGACGAACATAGTGATCTTGATGAATCGGCTCAGCAGATGGTAATGGCTGATAAAGTGCACCAGCTTCTACTTGCGCTGAAGTAATTTCCTGGTTAATTTCCTGAAAACAAATCAAATCATAACTGTTTTCAAGTATATCTTGAAATAAAAGTTGAAACTTTTGTTCAGGATCTTTTTCCATCCAACTATGGGTATTGAGTGTTAAAAACTTCATGCTTTTCTCCTATAAACAAGAGGTTGGAAACAGCTTCCAACCTCCTAAATATTACAATTCTACTTTTGCAACTGCTGTTTTAGCTGCAAGAGAACCTGTTTGTTCTAATTTAACTGATTTGATCGCATTACCATTTGTGAAGACAACTACAGTTGTAGTTTCACGACCAGCTTCACGGATAGCACCCAAGTCAGCTGTGACAAGAAGATCACCAGCAGCAACCTGTTGTCCTTCAGTAACACGAACTGTAAATGGTTTTCCTTCAAGACTTACTGTGTCCAAACCAATGTGAACAAGTACTTCAAGGCCTGCTTCAGTTACAAGACCAAGAGCGTGTTTAGTTGGGAAGATACTTGATACAGTACCTGATACTGGAGATACAATGTTTCCGTTTGATGGTTCTACTGCAAATCCATCACCCATCATTTTTTGTGCGAATACAGGATCCTTCACTTGGTCCAATTCAATCACTTGACCGTCAGCAACTGAGTATACTTCTTCAGTCACACCTTTGTATACAACAGCATCTTGTTGAGCTGCTGCCTTTTGACTTGGAAGAGTTTCAGGAATCACTTCACCTGAGTCAAGAAGGTCTTGAATATCTGATTTCAAAACGTCAGCTTTAGGTCCGTAGATAGCTTGGACACCTTGTCCTTTCATGACAAGTCCCATAGCTCCTTCAGCTTTCCATTGTTCCTCTGTTCCAACTTTTTCAGCGTCTTTTACAGTAACACGAAGGCGAGTCATACATGCGTCCACATCAACGATGTTAGCACGTCCACCAAGAAGGTTAATGATGTTAACAGCTTGAGAAGCTTCTGCAACTTTTGACTCACCAGAAGCAGCAGATTCTGATGAACCTTCAGCAGTTTCGTAGTTTCCGTTACGTCCTGGAGTAGCATAGTTGAATTTTTGAATCATGAAGTTGGCGATAAAGTACATGATAACTGCAAATAGTGCTGTTACCCAGATAAAGTTAATGATATCCATACCAAGACCAGCATTGATAGCTAGTGGAGTACGAGTCAAGAATTCAATTGAACCGAATGAGTGCACACGAAGGTGAACAATATCAGCCATAGCAAAGGCAGCACCTTGAACAACAGCGTAGACAAGGTAAAGAGGTGTTGCAACGAACATGAACATATATTCAATTGGCTCAGTAACACCTGTCAAGAAAGTTGCAAGAGCTGTCGCAATCATCATACCTTTGTATTGGTGTTTCTTGTCTGCTTCAACATTACGGTAAATAGCAGCAGCCACACCCATCAAAATACCGAATGAACCAATCATTTGTCCAACTTTGAAACGAGCTGGATGAACTGTATCTAGCAATGTTTGGTATTGACTAGCATCAGTACCTTTAAGGTTTACAAGGTCTGTTACCCATGCA
>ERZ1674051.334-NODE-334-length-12469-cov-24.167714_pt1 | contig 12469 bp, 8 predicted proteins | sample MGYA00581125_ERZ1674051 | MGnify/ENA primary metagenome ERZ1674051 (study PRJEB41354, sample SAMEA4873326) | human saliva metagenome | biome: human-associated habitat [ENVO:00009003]; feature: mouth environment [ENVO:08000002]; material: saliva material... | reverse complement strand
CTGCTTCACGTAAGCCTGTTAATAAGCCTTGCAAGCCATAAGCAAAGTCTGGTGTAGTGATTTCTTTCGCATAAGTAGGACTCACTGCTGTGACCATATCAGAATAATAGAGGCCAGCTTTTAAATATGAAATTTGACCAAATAACTCTAAACCATTAACATGGAACATCCCTTCCGGCAATCCAATTTCATGTAAATGGCGATGAGCAAATTGTCCTTGATAAGCCAAGTTATGAATCGTAAATACTGATTTTGCAGGGCGACCTTTATTAAATAGATAAGCTGCAGCTAAACCTGCGTGCCAATCATGGGCATGCACTACTTCAGCTCGCCACCAACTATCTAAGCCTGTCGCAAGCTCTGCGCCCACCCAACCTAATAGCGCAAAACGCTTATAGTTATCGGCATAATCATTATAATCGGTATCATGATAAGGATTTCCTTCTCGCCAATAGAGATGTGGCGCATCAATCAGATAAATCCCTACGCCATTGTATTCGCCATAACGCAATACAACATGACCAGCAAAATTATCAAATTCTGTGACGACATGCGTGTTCTCAATGCCTGCAGAAATTTTTGGATAAGCCGGCAATAAAATACGCGTATCAATACCAATTTCTTTTTGTGCAAAGGGTAACGCCCCTAAAACATCGGCAAGTCCACCGGTTTTGAGTAAGGGATACAACTCCGAGCAAACATGTAAAACTCTCATAATTTTCCTTTTATACTTAAAATTGTGCTGTCATTGATAACAGCACAATCTTTTTAGTTCACTTAAAACACTGTCAAAATTGACCGCACTTTAATCCAAATGTTCTTCGTTAGTGACTTCTTCACCCTGCAATTTTTTCAACATTGTTGAGGTTACAAGTACAACTTTACCGGTAGAACTTACACGGAAACGTTTACTATCAAGGGCTTTGTCCACACCTATTTCCATACCATCTGGAATAATACAATGGCGATCAATAATACAATCTTTCAATGTACAATTTTTACCAATTTGTACTTGCGGTAACACGACACAGTGATCAACTGAAGAGTCTTCATCAATTTTGATTCTATCAAACAACACAGAATTACTAATAGATGCATCGGTAATCACACAGCCACCACCGATAAGCGAGTTATCCACCGGTTTGACATTCGCTTTTTTATAGAAGAATTTAGATGGATAAGCCTGTACTGGATTACCGCGGATTGGCCAGCTTTGATCGTAAATATCTAATTGTGGATTTTCTGAAACTAAATCGATGTTGGATTGCCAGAAACTATCAAGTGTACCCACATCACGCCAGTAAATTTCACCTTCAGTGTTGCGGCCCATACAAGAACGGCTGAATGGATGCGCATAAAGCACGCCTTCTTCTAAGCATTTTGGCAAGACATCTTTACCAAAGTCATGAGATGTGCAAGGTGTGTTTACTTCTCTATCAAGCATTTTATAGAGATATTCTGCATCAAAGACATAAATTCCCATTGATGCTAATGAAATGTCTGGTTTACCAACCATTGCTGGCGGATCTTTAGGTTTCTCAACGAAGGCTTTCACTTTAAGATTTTCGTTTACCGCCATCACACCAAATTCACTGGCTTCGGAACGTGGCACTTCAATACAACCTACTGTACATTTTGCTCCACTTCTCACGTGATCCATCAACATGACGCTGTAATCTTGTTTATAAATATGGTCGCCCGCAAGAATCAAAATGTATTTTGGGCGATAGTGATTACGGATAATCGCCATATTTTGATACACCGCATCCGCTGTGCCACGGTACCACGTCGAATCATCAATTTGTTGACGAGCAGGTAGCATATCAACGAATTCACCACGCTCTTGCGGTAAGAATGACCAACCTGTTTGTAAATGGCGTAATAAAGAGTGAGCGGCATACTGGGTCACAACACCAATGCGATTCAGACCTGAATTAATACAGTTGGAAAGTGCAAAATCAATAATGCGACGATTACCACCAAAATATAACGCAGGTTTAGCACGTTTATCGGTTAATTCATGTAAGCGAGAACCACGACCACCAGCCAAAATAAGCACTAAAGTATCTTTAACTAATTCATATTTATTAAGATCACTTTTCATAACAAACTCCATCGTTTTCATCATCCATATGTTCCAACACTTCAAATGCTATACCGCTCACATCACATTGTTGAATCACGCTATTTTCAGTTTCGGCAATCTTTTTCCATTTACCCTTTGGCAAATAAAAAGATTGCGGTTCAGTTTTTGCATTAATTAAGAAAAGATATTTGCCATCCAACATAACTTGTAGGGCTTTTCTTTCCCGATTATGCCAATCGTCTAGGGTCATCGGGTTTCCCCCAGTATTCAACCACTCGACATTTTCATTCGACCACCAAGCCTCCTTTTGCAAACTTTGAATTTTTTTTCGTAATGCAATAGTTTGCTTAGTAAAGTCAAATAAGGTTTGGTTAAAACCATCCCATTTTAACCACGTAATTTCGTTATCTTGGCAATAGGCATTATTATTGCCATATTGGCTGTTGCCGAACTCATCCCCAGCAAGCAGCATAGGTACACCATTTGATAATAATAGCGAGCCTAATAAACCTTTTTCCGATAAAACACGGTGTTTTTCGACCGCACTTTGCCATTCATCAGTTAAATCGAGTTGAGAACCTTCTATACCATGATTGTAGCTATAATTTTCATTGCGCCCGTCACGATTCTCTTCACCGTTAGCTTCATTGTGTTTATGGTTATAGCTCACTAAATCTCGTAACGTAAAACCATCATGAGCAGTAATAAAGTTCAAGCTACCATGCGGTAATCGTCCTTCTCGTTTAAAAATATCGCTCGAGCCAGCAAAACGTTCTGCAAAAGCCCCCACTTCACCACTTTGCCATAACCAAAAACGGCACATATCATCACGGAAACGATCATTCCATTGAGAAAAATAGGCTGGGAAATAACCAACTTGGTAGCCGTAATGGCCAATATCCCAAGGCTCTGCAATTAATTTAATTTTTTGTAGAACATCATCCTGTTCCATTTCCGCAAATAATTTTGCAATTGGATTAAAATCAGGCGTTTCACGACCAAGTACTGTGGCTAAATCAAAACGGAAACCATCCACATGACATTCTGTTACCCAGTAACGTAAACAATCTAATACCCATTTGCGAGTGACGTCGTTAGCAAGATTGAGCATATTGCCGCACCCCGTCCAGTTGAAGTAATCACCATGCTCGTTTTGCCAGTAATAGGTTTTGTCATCAATACCACGCTGGCAAAATGTCGGAAATGATTTTTCGGATTCAGCCGTATGGTTAAACACCACATCTAAAATCACTTCGATACCCGCTTGATGCAAGGCTTTCACCATGCGCTTAAATTCGTTCAAAGGCTGTTTTTGATCCGCTGCGTAACTCGGTTCTAAAGCAAACATGGCTAGTGGATTGTAGCCCCAATAATTACGTAATCCTTTTTCTTGTAAATGTGGTTCATCAATAAAGAAATTCACTGGGAGCAATTCAAGGCTGGTAATACCCAATGATTTAAAGTACGCAATGTTTTCGGGATGAGCCAACGCCGCATAAGTCCCACGGATATGTTCTGGAATACGGGAATGTAATTGGCTAAATCCTTTAACATTTAATTCATATACAATGGTTTGAGCCCAAGGAATAGACGGCTTGCAATCCCCTGACCAATCAAAATGCTCGTCAATAATGCGGCCTTTAGGTGCAACGGCGGCATTATCTCGTCCATCATTTAACAAGAAAATGGAACGGGCTTCTGATGAACTTAAATCCGGTTTATGGCTCACTGCTTTGGCATAAGGATCAAGCATTAACTTTTGTGGATTGGCTAAAGTGCGGTCATTTTTGCCTGTGATTCTGAACGCATACTCATCATTTAACTCAACGCCTTCAATTGCCACATGCCAAATATCATCGGTTCTGCTCATGGCAAAACGGCTTTCTTTGCCATCACGAAACAAGCAAAGTTCAACAGCATCAGCCGCACTAGAAAACAGCGCAAAATTCGAAATTTTTAGGCCGTTTTCCAGCGTTTGAGAATATCCCATTGGGGAAGGTTTGCCATTGTTATAAATATTAAACATTATGCCCTTCACTATTGTTATGCTTTATATTTCAAATAGATTGTCGCTAATGGTGGAATGGTCACGTTAATCGAATTATCACGTCCATGACTTGCAATCGCTTCACTTTTCACCAAACCAAAATTACCCACGTTTGAACCTTGATAATACATTGAGTCAGTATTCAAAATTTCTTCGTATTCACCTGCTACATTTACACCGATACGGTAGCCTTCACGTGGAACAGGTGTGAAGTTACTGATCACGATAATGCGTTCACCATCACTGCTTTTACGTTCAAAAGCAAAGACTGAATTTTCCGCATCATCTACCACTAACCAATCAAAGCCTTCCGGTTCACCATCTAATTCAAAGAGCGGTACATTTTTTTGATAAATTCCGTTCAAATCTTTGACTAATTGCAATACGCCTTTATGCCATAGGCCACCATGGTTTTCGTCAAGTAAGAACCAATCCAAACTTTCTTCATAATTCCATTCACGACCTTGAGCAAATTCATTACCCATGAATAATAATTTCTTGCCTGGATAGCCCCACATATAACCGTAATAGGCACGTAAATTAGCGAATTTTTGCCATGTATCGCCCGGCATTTTGCCGAGTAACGAACATTTGCCGTGTACCACCTCATCGTGAGAAAGCGGTAACACAAAGTTTTCGCTGTATTGATAAATCATCCCGAAGGTCATTTTGTCGTGATGATAACGACGATAAACTGGATCGAGTTTCATATAACTTAGGGTGTCATTCATCCAACCCATGTTCCATTTGAAATTAAATCCAAGCCCCCCATGTTCTGTCGGATGGGTTACACCACCGAAAGAAGTAGATTCTTCCGCAATCGAAATCGCACCAGACACCTCAGAATGGATTTTCCAGTTGGTATGTTTTAAGAATTCAATGGCTTCTAAGTTTTCACGACCGCCATATTGATTCGGAATCCATTCGCCTTCAGCTCGGCTATAATCGCGATAAATCATTGATGCGACCGCATCTACACGGATACCATCTACACCAAATCGTTCAAGCCAATACAGTGCATTACTGGATAAGAAGTTTCTCACTTCATTACGACCATAGTTATAAATTAAGGTATTCCAGTCTTGATGATAGCCTTCACGTGGGTCAGCATGTTCATATAAGGCTGTACCATCAAATGCGACTAAGCCATGTGTATCACTAGGGAAATGACCCGGTACCCAGTCTAAAATCACATTAATGCCTGCTTTGTGGGCTTTTTCGACTAAACGTTTAAAGCCTTCTGGTGTACCAAAACGGCTAGTTGGTGAATACAGCCCTATCGGTTGATACCCCCAAGAGCCATCGAATGGAAATTCGGAGAGTGGCAAAAACTCAATATGCGTAAAGCCCATATGTTTAACATAAGGAATAAGCTCATCAGCAATTTGGTCATAATCAAGCCAGAAATTATTCTCTAAATTACGACGCCATGATCCCAAATGTACTTCATAAATCGAAATGGGTTGGTTGCGTTGGTTCGCTTTACGACGTTGCTCCGTCATTTCGACCACACCCGGCAACATGCTGATTTCTGATGCAGTATCTGGACGTAATTCCGATCTGAATGCATAAGGGTCAGCTTTTAAACGAAGGTTGCCGTTGTAATCAATTAATTCAAATTTATAGCGTTGACCAAGACTAGCTTTGGGTAAGAATAACTCCCATACCCCACTTGCCGGATGGAAACGCATTGGATGACGACGACCGTCCCAATAGTTAAAATCACCGACCAACGAAACGCGCTTAGCATTTGGCGCCCATACCCGGAAATTTACGCCCGGTACACTGTCACATTCAGTAAAATGTGCACCTAATACTTCATAAGGACGCAATAACGAACCTTCCGCCAATAGCCATTGATCTAAATCATTAATCATCGGATGGAAACGGTACGGATCTTCAATAATTTGGGCTTCTACGCCCCAATACACTTTTAATTGGTAGGTAAAGAAATGGTGAATCTCTGGCACAATCGCAGCAAAAAATCCGCGGTCATCCAGTTTTTCTAGTTCGACAACGATGGATTGACTTTCTTTATCAATCACTTCGACTTTATCTGCATCGGGTAATAAAGCACGAATCTCAATACCATTGTGAGTTTCATGCATGCCTAATACAGCAAAAGGATCGGCATGTTTGCCATCAAAAAATGAATTAATTACTGATTGAGCGACTAATTTCGTCATGACATACTCCTTTATGCTTTGCAAGCTTGATTATTTACAACCGATTGTATTTTCTCGTTTGTTGAGCGGCAAAAAGCATTAAACGATAATAGATAAGAGGCAAAGCAGGCAATGAATGAAAGTGCGGTTGAATATGGAATTGTTTTTTCAAACTGAATTTGGTTTTGCTCGTCGAGCAATTGATAACGCAAAGAAGCATCAGGAGGAGAAGAAAACGCGATTAAATCATCATGAATGGGTTCGTTTTCAAAGGCACATATTACATTTTGGAACGGCTGATTTTGTCCAATATTCGGCGGGAATTGCAACTGCTCGATAAAATAATCAATACTGGTTGGCGATGCATCAATCAAATGCCCATTAATATCATAATGGGAAAACGAAATGCCAAGTTTTTCAGCAGATTGTTTAAGTGATAAGGACATTTGCATATAACGAATGATACATCTATATAATATATATTAAGTATTATAAGTAAGCACAATTGAAATACAATTGCCAATCTTGCAAATTGTGACCTAAATCAAAAAACAAAGTTTAAAGAGAATAAAAAAACAACGAAATTTAAATTATTCAGTTTCAATGACAAATTCAAACCAATCAATGACATCTTCTTCATGTACGCCATCTTGAATTAAAATGCCTGCATTTTTCACTGAATTAGGATCGCCGCTGATTAAGGGATGCCATTCGGGTAAAGGTTTCCCCTCATACAATAAACGATAGGCACAGGTATTCGGCAACCAACCAAAATCAGGTAAGTTCTTTTTGGTTAATTTCGTGCAATCACTCTCAATCTTAAAACGTTCAGGATAATTACGACACTTCCCTGTTTCCACATCTAAGAGATTGCAAGCAATTCGCGTATAGTAGAGTTTTTCACGCTTGCCCCGCCCTTGAATGTATTTTCGATAACAGCATTTTCCGCAGCCATCACATAAAGCTTCCCATTCTGGTTCCGTCATTTCAAGGAGCGATTTTTTTTGCCAAAAATGAGATTCAAATTGCATAGTGAAACCAATAAAAAAGTGCGGTCAAAATTTACGTGATTTTTGACCGCACTTGGTTGATTAAAATTAGAAGCCTTCTTTTAAGCTTACTGTTAAGTTAAATACCAAATGTTCAGGACGGCTATCTTTACTATCTGCGCAGAAATAACCTTCGCGTTCAAATTGGTAACCTTTTTCTGGTTCCGCATTTGCGAGGCTTTGTTCTACAAAACCGTGTTTTACCACTAAAGAGGTTGGATTTAACACGCTTTCGATTTCTTCCGCTGCACCTGGGTTTGGTACGGTGAAAAGACGCTCGTATAAACGGAACTCCGCTGGGTGATTATGCACTGCAGATACCCAGTGAATTACCCCTTTTACTTTGCGACCATCTGCTGGATTCTTACCTAAAGTTTCAGGATCATAAGTACAGAAGATTGTGGTGATTTCACCATTCGCGTCTTTTTCTACACGTTCAGCTTTAATCACATAAGCGTTACGCAAGCGCACTTCTTTACCTAATACTAAACGTTTATATTGTTTGTTCGCTTCTTCACGGAAGTCTGCACGATCAATATAAAGCTCTTTCGTAAACGGTAATTGACGCTCACCTAATTCAGGACGATTCGGGTGATTTGGCGCCGTTAAGGTTTCTTCGCCTTCAAAGTTTTCAATCACAACACGAACAGGATCAATCACCGCCATTGCACGTGGTGCGTTTTCGTTTAAATCTTCACGAATACAGGCTTCAAGTGCAGAATACTCTACGACGTTATCTTGTTTAGTCACACCGATACGGCGACAGAATTCACGTAACGAAGCCGGTGTATAACCGCGACGGCGTAAACCTGAAATTGTTGACATACGTGGATCGTTCCACCCATCAACAATGCCATCATTCACTAATTTCAATAATTTACGTTTAGAAGTTAATGTCCCCTCTAAATTTAAACGAGAGAATTCGTATTGATGTGGCAATGGACGTTCAATACTAATATTTTCCAACACCCAGTCATATAAGCGACGGTTGTCTTGGAATTCTAATGTACAGAACGAGTGTGTAATACGCTCAATCGCATCAGAGATACAGTGAGTGAAATCGTACATTGGGTAAATGCACCATTTGTCACCGGTTTGGTGATGGCTCGCAAATTTAATACGATAAAGCACAGGATCGCGCATGACCATAAATGGCGATGCCATATCAATTTTCGCACGAAGACTTAATGTACCTTCCGCAAATTCGCCATTTTTCATTCTTTCAAATAACGCTAAGTTTTCTTCGACACTACGATCTCGATATGGGCTGTTTTTGCCTGGCTCAGTTAATGTACCACGATATTCACGCATTTCATCTGGAGAAAGTTCATCTACATAGGCTAAACCTTTTTCGATTAACTCAATAGCATAGCCATAAAGTGCATCGAAATAATCTGACGCATAACGTGGCTCACCTTCCCATTTAAAACCTAACCATTGCACATCTTCTTTGATGGAATCTACATATTCCACGTCTTCTTTCACCGGATTGGTATCGTCAAAACGTAGGTTACATAAACCGTTATATTCTTTTGCTAAGCCAAAGTTTAAGCAAATCGATTTTGCGTGGCCAATATGCAAATAGCCATTTGGCTCAGGTGGGAAACGAGTATGAACACTTTTGTGTTTACCCGAAGCTAAATCTTCATCAATAATTTGAGTAATGAAATTGTGTGTGCGGGCATTTTCCGCATTTTCTAGAGTGTGTTCTGTATTGCTCATAAATTTCTCAATAAATTGAAAATAATTTCCCCATTCTATACGAAAAGTCTGGCGTTGTGAATTTGATCACAAAACTAACCGCACTTTCATTAAATTAATGACTGAATTTTTTAGAATTTTTAGGTCTAACTTGAAGATTTTTCGTGCAAACTGAAAAGTTTACCTTTAGAATACCACTTTACTGAACAAACGTTCATTTTTATTTAGGATAACAAAGTCTTTATGAAAAAACGCTTTTTTATTTTACTTGGATTAGCAGTTGCTGCTGGCGCAGCTTATTATTTTTTCTCAAACAATAACAAACAAGAAACCACCTATCTGACGGAATCCGTTACCCGTGGTAATGTGGAAAAAACAGTTGTCGCTTCTGGTTCAGTTGAAAGCGTGAATGAAGTTGATGTTGGTGCTCAAGCTTCAGGTAAAATCACTAAACTCTATGTCAAATTAGGGCAAGAAATCAAAAAAGGCGAAATGATCGCGGATATTGATTCCACAACCCAAATTAATACCTTAAATACCAAAAAGGCCGCATTAGTCAGCTATCAAGCTCAATTAAAAGCGAAGAAAACCGCTTATGATGTAGCCCTTTCAAGCTATAACCGCTTATCAAAGCTTTATACGCAAAAAGCGACGTCTTTCGATAGTTTGAATACTGCAAAAAGCACACTTGATAATGCGAAAGCTGAAATGGAAGCCATTGAAGCCAATATCAAACAAGCTGAAATTGAAGTGAATACCGCAGAAACCAATGTGGGCTACACCAAAATCACCGCACCAATGGACGGTACTGTTATTTCCGTGCCCGTTTCTGAAGGTCAAACTGTTAATGCCAACCAAACGACTCCAACGATTGTAACCATTGCTGATTTAAGCAAAATGAAAATTAAGCCTGAAATTTCAGAAGGCGACATTACCAAAGTTAAAGCAGGCCAAGAAGTCAGCTTTACTATTTTATCTGATAGCCAAACCGTGTATCACTCCGTCATTAATTCTGTTGATCCAGCCAATACCACGACAAGTGATAGTTCTTCAACGTCATCTTCGACAAGTTCAAGTAGCAGCTCCACAACCAGTGCGATCTACTATTACGCCAATGTTTTAATTGATAACCCTGATCGTACCTTACGCATCGGAATGACGACAGAAAACAACATTAAAATTGCCAATGCGAAAGATGTGTTATTGGTTTCCAATATGGCTATTCAAAAACGTGATGGCAAAAGCTTTGTAAATGTATTGAATAACAAAAATCAGCCTGAACAGCGTGAAGTTGAAACCGGTGTACAAAATGATTTCCAGACTGAAATCAAATCTGGTTTAAACGAAGGTGAAAAAGTTATCGTGTCACAAGTGGCCAATGGTGAAAAAGTAGGCTCCATGCCTCGTGGTCCAAGAATGTTCTAAAAGTGCGGTAGAAAATTAATGAATATTATTGAAATTAAGGATCTCAACCGTTACTTCGGTGAAGGCGAAAATCGCGTTCATATTTTAAAGAATGTCTCTTTAAATATTGAAAAAGGCGATTTTGTCGCGATTATTGGGCAATCAGGTTCCGGCAAATCGACCTTGATGAATATCATCGGATGCTTGGATACGGCAACCAGTGGTTCTTACAAAATCAATGGCAAAGAAACTATTGAATTAAGCAAAGATCAGCTTTCAGATTTACGTAGCCAAAAATTCGGTTTTATTTTCCAACGCTATAACTTATTGTCGAGCTTGACCGCAGCAGAAAACGTTGCCTTGCCTGCAATTTATGCAGGAATGTCGCAAGAAAAACGTCTTTCTCGTGCAAAACAGCTTTTAGAAAAATTAGGTTTAGGCGATAAATGGCAAAATAAACCCAGCCAGCTTTCTGGTGGTCAGCAACAACGTGTGAGTATTGCGCGTGCGTTGATGAATGGCGGTGAAATTATCTTAGCCGATGAACCCACTGGTGCATTAGATTCGCAAAGCGGACAAAATGTAATGGAAATTCTGCGTCAATTACACGCAGAAGGCCACACTATTATTATGGTAACCCACGATCGTGAAATTGCCGCCAGTGCGAATCGCGTGATTGAAATTAAAGATGGCGAAATCATTGGTGATACGCAAAAAGAAGCGGTAAAAAGTGCGACCGAAAATCAAGCTAAATCTAAACCGCACTTTGGATTCAGCAAAGATCAATTTGTTGAAGCCTTTCGTATGTCTGTGAGTGCCATTATTGCCCACAAAATGCGTTCTCTTTTAACCATGCTCGGGATTATTATCGGGATTACATCTGTGGTTTCCGTTGTGGCATTGGGAAACGGTTCTCAACAAAAAATCTTGGCTAACATTAAAGGCATTGGTACAAGTACCATGACGATTTTTAATGGTACAGGCTTTGGTGATCGTCGTGCTGAACAAATGCAAAATCTAACGATTAATGATGCCACTGCCTTAAACCAACAAAGCTATGTACAAAGCGTCACGCCAAATAGCTCATCAAGTGGCACATTAATTTATGGTAACCAGACTTTCTCCTCGACCAGCTTAAAAGGTGTAGGCGAACAATATTTTGATGTTGATGGTTTAAAACTAAAATCAGGCAATTTATTTTCAGCTCAAGATGTGGCAGATAACAACCAAGTAGCCTTAATCGATGAAAGTGCGAAAAAGTCGATTTTCCCGGATGAAAATCCTATCGGTAAAATCGTAATGTTTAACAAACGTCCATTACGTATTATTGGCGTGGTATCTGATAAACAAATGGGCGGGGCAAGCAGTTCACTTAATCTCTATGCCCCTTACACTACCGTGATGAATCGTATTTCGGGCAGCAAAAAAATTGGGTCGATTACGGTAAAAGTGGATGATTCTGTCAATACGACTGTCGCTGAAAAAGGAATTACTGAATTGCTCACTATGCGTCATGGTAAAAAAGATTTCTTCATCATGAATAGCGATACCATTAAACAAACCATTGAAAGCACAACCGGCACGATGAAATTGCTCATTTCCTCTATCGCCTTTATTTCATTGATCGTTGGTGGTATTGGTGTAATGAATATTATGTTGGTTTCCGTGACAGAGCGAACTAAAGAGATTGGTGTGCGAATGGCGATTGGCGCGAGACAATTTAATATTCTGCAACAATTTTTAATTGAAGCCGTGCTGATTTGTTTAATTGGCGGTGTGACGGGTATTCTGCTTTCGGGTTTAATCGGTCTGCTATTTAACGTATTTATGACAGATTTTACGATGGCATTCTCAACCGGCTCAATTGTTGCGGCGGTAGTCTTCTCTACCCTGATTGGTGTGATCTTCGGCTATATGCCGGCAAAACGCGCCGCACAATTAGATCCAATTACAGCCCTTGCTCGAGAATAAAGAAATTTTGTAAAACACAAAAGAGCGGTTAAAATTCTTATTAATT
>ERZ1674051.329-NODE-329-length-12552-cov-18.927743_pt1 | contig 12552 bp, 12 predicted proteins | sample MGYA00581125_ERZ1674051 | MGnify/ENA primary metagenome ERZ1674051 (study PRJEB41354, sample SAMEA4873326) | human saliva metagenome | biome: human-associated habitat [ENVO:00009003]; feature: mouth environment [ENVO:08000002]; material: saliva material... | reverse complement strand
TCTCATAGTCTGTTCCAAAAGGTTTCTCAACGATCAAACGTTCAAAGCCTTTACCATCAACAATCTGCTCTGATTTTAGGTGTTTAGCGATGGTACCAAAGAACTGAGGTGCCATTGAGAGGAAGAAGAGCTTGTTGTGCTCAGTCTGATATTTTTCGTTTAACTCAGCTTGAAGCTTGCGTAGTTCGATGTAGTGCTCAGTATCATTAACATCGTGACTTTGATAGTAAAAATGACTAGCAAATGCTTGAGCTTCTTCTACGCTATCTGCCAAGTCCAAAATAGATTCGACAACAACAGATTCGAAATACTCTTTACTCCAAGGTCTACGAGCAGTTCCAATAACAGCAAAATGATCAGAAAGATTACCTGATTTATAAAGTCTAAAAAGTGAAGGGTAGAGCTTACGTTTGGCCAAATCCCCACTTGCACCGAAAATTGTAACAATAACTTTTGATGACATCTAGCTACCTAATTTCTATTTTGTTTCCTAGTTAAACTAGGCATGAGGAGTCCCCATTTTTCATATCCTTTATTTTATCATAATTTTCTAAAAAATCCAAAAATCCAATACGTCTATATTAAGAGTCTGAGCCAAAACTTAATTTCATACTCTTCGAAAATCTCTTCAAACCACGTCAGCGTCGCCTTACCGTATATATGTTACTGACTACGTCAGTTCCATCTACAACCTCAAAACAGTGTTTTGAGCTGACTACGTCAGTTCCATCTACAACCTCAAAACAGTGTTTTGAGCTGACTTCATCAGTTCTATCCACAACCTCAAAGCAGTGCTTTGAGCAACCTGCGGCTAGCTTCCTAGTTTGCTCTTTGATTTTCATTGAGTATCAGGAGCAACCGAAGTAAATTTTCCCACAATAAAACGCAAAATATCAAGTTTTTTATACCTGATACAATGCGTTTTTTGATTATAAAGACTTTTTGCCTAACTTCTTCTAGGCGTTTAGAACCTTGTCTAAGAATTCTTTAAGACGCGGATGTTGTGGGTTATCAAAGATTTGGTCAGGTGTACCGTCCTCAAGAAATTCACCGTCAGCAGTAAAGATAACTCGATTGGCAACCTTGCGGGCGAATCCCATTTCGTGGGTTACAATGATCATAGTCATGCCTTGTTCGGCCAATTCCTTCATAACGTTAAGAACGTCGCCGACCATCTCAGGGTCAAGGGCAGAAGTTGGTTCGTCAAAGAGCATGATATCAGGGTTCATGGCTAGACCGCGAGCGATAGCCACACGCTGTTTTTGACCACCTGATAGGCTTTCAGGATTTGCATTAGCCTTATCAGCCAATCCAACTTTTTCAAGGAGTTCCATTCCCAATTTTTCAGCTTCGGCCTTAGTCATCAACTTATGTTCTACTGGTGCGAAAGTGATATTTTCCAATACCGTCATGTGCGGGAAAAGATTGAAGTGCTGGAACACCATTCCGATATTTTCACGAACGTGGTCCACATTGGTTGCTTTATCCGTCAAATCATAACCATTAACTGTGATATGACCTTTTGTACCTTCTTCAAGGAGATTCAAGCTACGCAAGAAAGTTGATTTACCTGAACCAGAAGGTCCAATGATACAAACAACATCTCCTTCATAGAATTTTGCTGAGATTCCTTTGAGGACTTTGTTTTTACCATATTGTTTATGTAAATTATCGACATCGATTTTTAATTTAGCCATTATTGAATCCTCTTTTCTAAGCGTTTTGCAAGTCTAGTAAGAAGAGTGATAATCACAAGATAGAAGACTGCGAGAATTGCATACATTTTGAAACTTTGGTAGTTACGAGCAATGATAATCTTACCAGTCTGGAAGAGTTCGACCAAACCGATTGCAGATACGATAGTTGTATCTTTAAGTGCGATAACAAATTGGTTGACGAAGTTTGGAAGCATAAGTTTGGTTGCTTGTGGCAAGACAATCTTACGCATGGTTTTACTGTATGAGATACCAAGGCTTCGACTAGCTTCCATTTGTCCGATAGGAACAGCCTTAATACCACCACGTACAATTTCAGCGATATAAGCGGCTGAGTTTAGGGAAAGGGCGATTGTACCAGCGACAAAGTCATTGATTGGACTCTGTTGGCCTGTAAGGGATTCGATAAAGTTAGGAACTCCCCAGAAGATAAAGGCAGCAAGAATCATCAATGGAATACCACGAATCACATCGACAAAGATTTCTGAAATAAGACGAAGTGATTTATAAGGACTAACGCTAAACATACCAAAGATAATCCCGATAACAATCGCAATTGCAAAGGAAATCAAAGCTAGAGAAAGGGTAATTCCAAGTCCACTTAGGAGTTGTTTGTAGTTGTTTTTCAACAAGCCCAAGATAGTAGTTTCGTCAACAGTTGATGATTCACTTGTTGAATCAGTTGCAAGATATTTATCAAGAATCTTTTGGAATTCACCACTTGCTTTAAGATTTGCGAGACCGTTGTTGAACATTTCAATCAATTCAGGATTGCTTCCCTTTTTTACTGCAAAAGCAGTTTCACCAATTGGAGTACCTTCGATTGGTGTTTTTAATTTTTGCCCTTGACTGATAGAGTATTTAAGAACTGGTTCGTCATCCATTACGGCGTCAATTGAACCTGTGTTCAAGCTATCATACATAGATGAACCGTCTGCAAAGGTTTTAATTTTATAACCATATTTGCTTTGATTTTCAGTTAGAAAGGTTTGAGAAGCAGTACCGTTTTTAACACCAACGGTTTTACCCTTCAAATCTTCATAAGAAGAAATGGTACTTGATTCCTTAACTCCAAGAATAGTATTAGCTGTATAGTAAGAATCAGAGAAATCAAAGGTTTCTTTACGAGCGTCTGTAACAGACATACCAGCAATCATACCATCAGCTTGACCAGATTGAACTGCGTTAATAGCAGCGTCAAAACCTGGGTTGGTGATTTCAATTTCAAAACCTTGGTCTTCGGCAATAGCCTTGATCAAGTCCATATCAATACCAGTGTACTGGTTGCTTGAGTTTTGGAAAACGAATGGTGCAAATGAAGAATCACTTGCGATAACGTATTTTGATTTGACTGGAGTAGCTTTTTGACCTGCGCTTGTAGTAGAAGTGAGAGAAGTTACTTGTGACTTAGTTTTAGAAGAACTTGTCCATTTATTGATAATTTTGTCCAAGCTACCGTCTTTTTTCATCTGTGCTAAAGCTTCGTTAAATTCTGTAACTAGGTATTCGTACTTGCTACCTTTTTTAACTCCAAAAGCAAAGCTTCCAACGGCTTCTCCGTCCATGTTGATACTGAGATCTTGCCCTTGGTTAATAGCGTACTCGATGACTGGTTTGTCATCCATGATGGCATTTACAGCCCCTGTACTGAGACTGTTATTCATCAAATCACCAGTATCAAAGGTTTTGATAGTGAATCCATATTTATCTTTGATGCTTTCTAGGAAACGTTGTGCGGCAGTACCGTTTTTAACACCTACAGTTTTACCACTGAGTTCTTCATACTTAGTGATTTTGTTAGACTTAGTCGTTGCGATGACAACTTTTGTATCATAGTATGTATCAGACATGGTAAAGACGTTTTCACGTTCTTTGGTTTTTGTCATACCAGCCATGATCGCATCTGCTTGCCCTGCTTGGACCGCATTGACAGCAGCATCAAAGCCTGGATAAGACATTTGGATATTCCATCCTTTTATCTCAGCGACTTTATTGATGATGTCGACATCAATTCCTTTATAAGTCTGGTCTGTATCTTTAAACTCAAAGGGTGCATAAGCTGTATCACTAACAATCTTGATAGTGTCCGCATTAACATAGCCTAAAGAGAATAAGGGAAATAAAAATAATAAAAATGCAAGGATTTTTTTCTTCATGTTTAGTCTCCTTTTTAGAATATTTACCCATTATAGCAGAAACTAAAAAAGTTGGCAAATATTTAGTGTTTTGATGTAAGAAGATGTAACATAGGATGCTAAGTGGCAAGAAGTTGAGAATCAGTAAGTCGATCCTTTTTATGGTAAAATAGAAGGATAGAAAATGTGTATGAGGCAATTATGATCAATAGAATTACAGACAACAAATTTAAACTTGTATCCAAATACCAACCTTCTGGGGATCAACCGCAGGCTATTGAGCAGTTGGTAGATAACATCGAGGGTGGTGAAAAAGCTCAAATCTTGATGGGGGCGACTGGTACAGGGAAAACCTATACCATGAGTCAGGTGATTTCAAAAGTTAATAAACCAACCCTAGTCATCGCCCACAATAAAACTCTTGCAGGCCAGCTCTACGGGGAGTTTAAGGAATTTTTCCCTGAGAATGCGGTCGAGTACTTCGTATCCTACTATGATTATTACCAGCCAGAAGCTTATGTGCCTTCAAGCGATACTTATATAGAAAAAGACAGTTCAGTCAATGATGAAATTGATAAACTTCGTCACTCCGCTACATCAGCGCTCTTGGAGCGTAACGATGTCATCGTTGTAGCATCTGTATCTTGTATTTATGGTTTGGGTTCCCCTAAAGAATATGCTGATAGTGTAGTAAGTCTGCGCCCAGGACTTGAAATTTCTCGTGATAAACTGCTTAATGAATTAGTCGATATTCAATTTGAGCGTAATGACATTGATTTCCAGCGTGGAAGATTTCGTGTACGTGGGGATGTGGTGGAAATTTTCCCAGCATCTCGTGACGAGCATGCCTTTCGTGTTGAGTTCTTCGGAGATGAGATTGATCGCATCCGGGAGGTTGAAGCTTTAACTGGTCAAGTCCTCGGTGAAGTGGACCATTTGGCGATTTTCCCAGCCACTCACTTTGTGACCAATGATGACCATATGGAAGTAGCTATTGCTAAGATTCAGGCTGAATTGGAGGAGCAGTTAGCTATCTTTGAAAAAGAAGGCAAGCTCCTCGAAGCGCAACGCTTGAAACAACGGACAGAGTACGATATCGAGATGTTGCGTGAAATGGGTTATACCAATGGTGTCGAGAACTACTCACGTCACATGGATGGACGAAGCGAAGGAGAGCCACCTTATACTCTTCTTGACTTCTTCCCTGATGATTTTTTGATTATGATTGACGAGAGCCACATGACCATGGGGCAAATCAAAGGAATGTACAACGGAGACCGTTCACGTAAGGAAATGTTGGTTAACTACGGTTTCCGTTTGCCGTCTGCCTTGGACAACCGTCCCCTTCGTCGTGAAGAGTTTGAAAGTCATGTCCACCAGATTGTCTACGTTTCAGCAACGCCTGGTGATTACGAGATGGAACAAACTGACACCGTGATTGAACAAATCATCCGTCCAACAGGTCTTTTGGATCCTGAGGTAGAAGTGCGTCCAACTATGGGACAGATTGATGACCTCCTAGGTGAAATCAATGCTCGTGTTGAAAAGAATGAACGAACCTTTATTACTACCTTGACTAAGAAAATGGCAGAAGATTTAACCGATTACTTCAAGGAAATGGGGATCAAGGTTAAGTATATGCACTCGGATATTAAGACTTTAGAGCGAACAGAGATTATCCGAGATTTACGATTAGGAGTCTTTGATGTCTTGGTTGGAATCAATCTCCTTCGTGAAGGGATTGACGTACCTGAAGTAAGTTTAGTTGCCATTCTCGATGCTGATAAGGAAGGATTCCTCCGAAACGAACGTGGTCTTATCCAAACCATCGGTCGTGCAGCCCGTAATAGTGAAGGGCATGTGATTATGTATGCTGATACTATGACTCAGTCTATGCAAAAAGCCATCGATGAAACAGCTCGTCGTCGTAAAATTCAGATGGCCTATAATGAAAAACACGGCATTGTCCCACAAACTATTAAGAAGGAAATCCGTGACCTTATCTCTGTCACAAAAACTGTGGCTAAAGAAGAGGACAAGGAAGTTGATATCAATAGCCTCAACAAACAGGAGCGCAAAGAACTAGTCAAGAAACTGGAAAAACAAATGCAAGAAGCCGTCGAAGTGCTTGACTTTGAATTGGCAGCGCAAATACGTGATATGATGTTGGAAGTCAAGGCGTTGGATTAGTAGGAGGAGCTTATGAAGATTACAGAAAATAATGAATTTCCATGCTGGGGTCAATATCCAAAAGAGAATCCCAAATTTAAATATGTTAGAGCTAAACTCAATGATAAAATTATTCCTGAGATTTCTGATGAAGATTTTAGAGCACTATCTGACTTTCCTTTGATATATATTTATATATCTCCTATTCAAAGTAATGGAAGAAAGTATTACATTGGTCAGACTATTGATGTGAGTAGAAGAACTGAAGAGCATAGTAAGAAAATAGAGAGATATCTTATAAAAGAAGGTAAAGAAGAATTAAATAAAAAGTATGATAAACGATTTGAATCTTTTAAAGGTGGCGACTATATTGCTTTTTATGGGGAGAATATATCTCAAAACTTAAACTATATTGAAAAAATTTTAATTTTAACTTTTATTGAAGAATTTAATTTTTTAAATTTTGTAAACATGAATAAAGATGGAGATTACGTTGGTAAATTACTTGCAAACAAAGATAGAGGTAATGAGTCAGGAAAAAATCAATATTCAAGAGAAGAACTTGAAAAAAATGTAATCAACAATATTCTTAATTTTTTAAAGAAGAGTAAATTTATTGATGATAAACTTGATATAGAGAGGGTTACTTCATGTCTATTTGCAGAGAGTCCATTCTTTGAACTCACGGAAAATCAAAATGCCATTTTAAAAAAGATTTTAAAACTAACTGGCAAGCGTGTTCATTTTATTAAAGGAGGAGCTGGAACAGGGAAAACTGTGCTATTATTACATATTATTGCTCGTTTAAAATTAGAAAGACCTAATTCTCAAATTGCTATATTTATAAGGAATATACATAGAGATCGATTTGAAAAAATTTTAACTAGTTACGGATTGAAACCGGACGAGAACGATATTGATATAGTTACTTTTAATCAATTAACAGAACCAAAAAAGAAGTATGATTATATAATTATTGATGAAGCTCAGAGAACAACTAGAATAACTAAGGATTTAATCTATCCTACAAGTGCAAAGCCTGATACAGACCTTTTGAAAAAAATTAATGGAATTCCTAATAATAAAAAATATTTAACGAAGGAAGAGTTTGAAAAACTACCGTGTCCATCTGTTTTAGATTATATCAAAAAGGAATTTGATGATTCACAGTTAATTATCTCTTATGATGCGTCACAAAACTTAAGAAAAGTTGAGAACAATAATGTTGAAGATGTCTTTGGTGATGTACAGGAAACTGTTAACGATATACCTGAATTAGAAGCACAACTTAGGATTTTGAAAGGAAATGAAACGAAATATGCTAAAGAATTTGTCATTTTCATTAAAAAACTATTAGGTATAGATTCAAAGTGCGTTTTGGATAATAAGTTTATTTCTGAATATAAAAAGAAATTAGCAGGGAAAGGATATTTTCAGATAGCAAATAGCGAAGAGGAGTGGGATGAGTATATAACTCAAAAGCAAACTAGATTTCCTGAAAAAAGATCTCTTCGTTTGGCAGGGTTCTGCAAAGAGGCAAAAAAATCAAATGATTACGAATTTATTAAGATTGAACCTACCGGAAAGAAACTACAATGGAGTATGAAAGAAAAAGAATTTAGAGAATATTCAACTCATTCTAATAGAGTGGGAAGTGTCTATGATATTCATGGTTTTGATGTAGATTTCACATCTGTCTTTATTGGCAAAGATATAAGTCTAAATTGTGAAACACAACTTATCACAGTTAATAGAGATAGTTTTTTTGATAGAGGAGCTAAAAAAGGAGTAGAAGAAATTGATGAGTTTGTGAAAAATGCTTATTATATCCTATTGACGAGAGCTGTGTACGGTCAAATGGTTTATATAGAGGATGATAATTTAAGAGAGTTTTTACTCAAAATATTTCCTGCTGACAAAAATTAATTGATTGTAAAATAGTATATTAATTTTTAACAAATACAAGAAGCCGTCGAAGTGCTTGACTTTGAGTTGGCTGCTCAGATCCGTGATATGATGCTGGAAGTCAAGGCGTTGGATTAGATAGGATAAAGCGAATGAAGATTATCATTAAAACAATGGAAACTCCTGAAGAGATAGAAGGCAAATCCCTCGTTCATTGGCAAACGTGGAGAGAGGCTTATGACAATCTTTTACCCGCGGAATTTCAGGAGACGATGACATTAGATAGATGTCGTTTCTTTAGTCAAAAGTATCCAGAAAATACCTTGATTGCGATGGATGGAAAGAAGGTCGTTGGATTTATCAGCTATGGAAATTTTCGTGATGAGACCATTCAAGCTGGTGAAATCATTGCCTTATATGTTTTAAAAGATTACTATGGAAAAGGTGTGAGTAAACAGTTAATGCATGCTGCATTTGTTGCTCTCGATCATTTCTCTGAAATTTATTAATGGGTATTGAAAGATAATAAGAGAGCCATTGCTTTCTATCAAAAAATGGGTTTTACTTTTGATGGCCAAGAAAAAATACTTAAACTTGGAAAACCTGTTAAGGAATTGAGGATGATGTTTTCTTCAAATAAAAATTCCTAAAGGACGTATCTATCAATCTTTGAACCATTATCAACTAATCAAGTATAAAAAGTGAAGTAGATAGAATAAAACAAAGAGATGAAGGAGAAGAAGAATGAACATTTTAGTTATCAATGGACACCCTGATAAGGAAAGTTATTGTCAGGCTATTTTTCAAACCATTGTAGAAAATATTGACTCAAGGCACCATGAACTTGAAGTCATCAGTCTTAATGAAGAAGATTTTGATCCTGTTTTACGTTATGGTTATCGAAAACGTATGGAAGAAGATTCTTTTATCCTTCGTTCTCAGAAATTAATCCAATGGGCAGATCATTTCATCTTTGTTTATCCTATCTGGTGGAGTAGTATGCCTAGCCTCATGAAAGGCTGGATTGATCGTGTTTTCACACCTGGAATTGCATACTCTGCTAATGATCAGGGGAGTTTTATCTGGAATTATCTAAGAGGCAAGCAGTTTAAAAAGTTATTAAAAGGGAAAACAGCCAGTATTTACGCAACCTCCATGGCGCCCACTTGGTGGTACAAAATCTTTTCGGGTCCTATCAACATTCCAGATAGTTATGGCATCTCTGTTTTGAAGAATGCAGTCTTGAATCACTGTGGAATTAAAACCAAGCGCGTGTGCGTACTAGGTGAAGTTGGACGGGATGTGAATACAGCAAGTATGCGTGAAGAGCATCTCCAAAAAGTAGCAGAAGAAGTTAAAAAACTATCATGAAACAAAAAAGTAAGAGACAGAAAACATTAAAAAAACACCAGAAATCAAAGCGAAAGATTGGTCTACTAGACCGCATGAATCTGTGGTTTGTGCAACATTCAACAATTGCCTGGATCCTTGATGCAAGCGTTCTGTTCTTTTCTGCTCTAGGAATATTATATCTATTGTACGGAACAACCCTTATTCCAAGTCCCTATCGGGAACTGCATTATAGTTTTCCACTTTATTTAAATATCGTTCTTTTGGTGAATGCATCTTATCATTCTTTCCTTCGTACCTTTAGGAAAGACTGGATTTCCTTGCAAAATTTTGCAGAAATGTTTTTATATCTTAACGGAATTGCTTGTGTATTACAGTTAACGATTGGGATGACCTCTAAAAGAGGAAGAAGATTACTTCCGATATGGGCATTAGACTATCGCTATATCTGGTTTCCCCTCGTTACTTATTTTATTTTCTTTCTATTGCCTATTGTGACAATTATAATTTCCAAGCATATTGAAAAGAAAAAGAGAAAAGAAGAAAATGGGAAAAATACAATCACATAAAAGTAACAAAAGAAAGTCAAATACAAAAAAGAATCTATCAAGTAAAGAAAGTTTTCAGCTTTGGCTAGATTCTCATAAAATTATAGGTTTTTTCCTGATCCTTGCTCTCATCTTAGGAATAGGACTAGGTGTCACTCTTGTTTTTAAACTCCTTCCTATTCCGTCACCCTACAGAGATATCAACTATAGTTTTCCAATATATATAAATCTTTTTTGTCTGGTGTATCGATTATTTGACTATTGGTTCCTAGACTTGACTAGCACAAGAATGACGATAAAAAGATATGCAGATTTATTTATCTATCTTAATAGTATTGGTTTAATAGTTCATCTCTTTATTGGTATTGGCGGGAAAAATAGTAAAGGAATTTTGCCTTCTCTCTTATCCCTAGATCATCGCTACATCTGGTTTCCTATTGCAACTTATCTGATCTTTTTCAGTTTGGCATCTATTATAACTCTAGTAATGAAATATATTGAAAAGAAAAGGAGTCAATCATGATGAAACATCTAACTGTATTTAGGTTTATTTATCTTTTGTGCCTAATATTTGTACTGCTTCATTTTATCTTAGGCCTCTTTGGTTTAGCTTTTACACCAATCTTGTGGAATCTCTGGTTCTTTGGTCTTTGCTTGACCTTATTTATCCAACCATGGACCATCTTTTATAAAACGAGAATTTTTCAGTGGCATCATCTAATTTTTCAGGCTCTCAGTGGATTCTTTGCACTCTTGATCTGGTTCATGACATTTTTCTTCTTTTCCATGGTTCCAGATTCATCTATGCCTATCAATATAGACTACTACGTTAATAAAGAAAATAATGAAATCAGAATCATTAGAGGATCCTTGCTCCATGAAATTCATGAATATCACGACTTGATTAATCCTTTGATTATGAAGTCTAAAGTTAAGTATTTAGAAAATTAAACATTAGAAAGTGAGTCTATGTATGTCTCGTGCACAATTAACGATTTTAACCAATATTTGCTTGATTGAAGACCTTGAAAAGCAACGCGTGGTTATGCAGTATCGATTGCCTGAAACCAATCGCTGGTCTGGCTATGCTTTCCCGGGAGGTCATGTTGAAAATGGAGAAGCATTCGCTGAATCTGTCATTCGTGAGATATACGAGGAGACAGGTCTGACGATTAAAAATCCTCAACTGGTCGGTATAAAAAATTGGCCTTTAGATTCGGGTGAACGCTATATTGTCTTTTGTTATAAAGCGACTGAGTTCACTGGCACTCTCCAATCATCTGAAGAAGGAGAAGTGTCCTGGGTGCAAAAAGACCAGATTCCAAATTTGGATCTGGCCTATGATATGTTACCCTTGATGGAGATGATGGAAGCTCCTGATAAGTCAGAATTTTTCTATCGTCACCGTACAGAAGATGGATGGGAAAAGAAAACCTTCTAATCCTTTACTAAATAACCTAACTTATCCAAGGCCTTCTCGATATAGAGGAGGTCTTGTTCGTTTTCAGCTTCGACTAGGTGATAATGGACGCCATCTGTTAATTCAGAAAGTGGTCTAAAGTCAGACCGTTCAACTTGCTCTAAAAAATGCTGAACGTCGCGGCGACAAGAGAGTTTGAGCAAGGTTTCAATTTCTCCATAGACAGGATGATCAATCAAGGTATTCTGAACACGTCCCCCATTATCGACGATAGCTAGAAGTTCTTGACCAATTTCTTCCATCTCGTGCTTAACTTTAAACAGTTTGTGAACATAAGGATTGGTTTTATTCTCTTTATAGATATAGCCACGATTGGTTGATAAGATAGGAGCACCGTCTGCACGAAGAACTGCAATGTCCTGAACGATAATTTGGCGGGTTACATGAAAACGGTCTGCTAAAGTTTGACCATTTAGAGGTTTTTGAGACTCCTTTAACAGTTGTAAAAGTGCTTCTTTTCGATTTTTTGTCATATTCTTCTCTCTAAACGCTTAACGGCGTTTTCTCAATGCTTTATAAACAGCCAAGGCTAAGTAATAGTCTACCATACTATGGATAATAGTACCAAATCCAACTAATACAAACAAGACATAGAACATATTTTTTAAGTCAGTTCCAGTACTAGCATAAAAGATCATACAAGCCAAAACTTCAGCAATAGCATGAACCAAACCAAGTACAAAGTTAAAAATCAATGAAGATTTCTTATTGTCCAAGGTTTGAGGATGTTTTTGAAGATAGAAAGCACCCAGACTTCCAAAGAATATGTGGGAAAAGGCGCGAAGTACAATGACAATCGGATACCCAGCCATGAGAAATCCTAAACTAGAAGCTATAATAACAAAGATAGCCATCCATGGAGAGAGAAACATAGCGATAAAAATAGCAACATGACTTCCTAAAGTGTAGGAAGCGGGAGGAATGACAATTTTAAAGGGCATCACCAAAGGAATCAAAATAGCGATAGCTGTTAGCAATGCGGTCAAGGTCATGAATTGTGTTTTCTTTTGTGTATTCATAATAACTCCTTTTTCTGTATATACAGTTGTATAGTACAATAAAAAATCAAACAAGTCAAGAAGCAAAATTGATTTTTGAGGAGATTATCTATAAATGAGGTTAAAGAATAAATAAAAATTTTTAAAAAATAAGCAAAAAACTCTTGCACTAATCAAAGTAGTATGTTATACTTAATAACGGTTTGAAAAAACTGCCTAAGACAGTAGGGGAGCTCGACTCATAAATATCCT
>ERZ1674051.327-NODE-327-length-12587-cov-30.674433_pt1 | contig 12587 bp, 2 predicted proteins | sample MGYA00581125_ERZ1674051 | MGnify/ENA primary metagenome ERZ1674051 (study PRJEB41354, sample SAMEA4873326) | human saliva metagenome | biome: human-associated habitat [ENVO:00009003]; feature: mouth environment [ENVO:08000002]; material: saliva material... | reverse complement strand
TATGAGTTTTTAGTCTTCTTTTTTCTTGCGAGCAAGAAGTCCAAATCCACCTAGGGCTCCAAGAAGTCCAAGCGCTGCAAGACTAGCGTTAGCTTCTGTACCTGTGTTAGGCAATTCTTTTTGACCTTCAACATATTTAGGTGTTGCTGGTTGAGTAGCTGAATCAGTTGGTACTGATGTTTCAGCTGGTGTTGGAACAGCAGGTTGGGTTGGAGTTGTTGGTTGTTCCGGTTGCACTGGAGCTACTGGTCGTTCAGGAGTCTCTGGTGTTGTTGGAACTGGTGCTGGTTCCGGCTTAGGCTCTGGTTTAGGAGTTGGAGCTGGAGTTGGTCCTGGGTAAGGAGTTGGGTTTGGCTTAGGACTGTTTGGAATATAATTAATTGGTGTATCCTCACTTGGGTTAGTTGGAACATTTGGTACTTCGTATCCTTTTGTTGGATCGTTTGGATCTACTGGTTTAAGTGGTTGTCCGTTTCCATCAACAGGTGTGTGACCTGGTACGTATGGAAGAACTGGTTTATCACTTCCTGGTTTTGTTGGATCCGTTGGATCATTTGGATACTTGATTGGGTTAGTTGGTTGACCTGGAATGTTTGGAATCCATGAACCAAGTGGTTTGTAAACATAAGTTACTGTTGTACCGTTTTCTCCAATCTTACCTTTCGCTTCTCCATCTACACGTTCCAATACGTATCCAGTAATAACTTTTCCACTTGTAGCGTACTCATCACCTACTTTACCTTCTGTAGTTTCTGAAGGTAGAAGCTCTTTACCGTTTTCATCTACATATTTAACTACTAGGTTAGCTTTGTTCGCTACGTAGTTAATTGGTGTATCCTCACCTGGGTTAGTTGGGACACTTGGTACTTCATATCCTTTAGTTGGATCGTTTGGATCCACTGGTTTCAACGGATTACCATCTTTATCCTTAGGTGTGTAGCCTGGGACGTATGGTACTACTTCTGTTGGTTGGCCTGGTTTTGTTGGATCCGTTGGATCATTTGGATACTTGATTGGATTTGTTGGTTGTCCTGGGATGTTTGGAATCCATGAACCAAGTGGTTTGTAAACATAAGTTACTGTTGTACCGTTTTCTCCAATCTTACCTTTCGCTTCTCCATCTACACGTTCCAATACGTATCCAGTAATAACTTTTCCACTTGTAGCGTACTCATCACCTACTTTACCTTCTGTAGTTTCTGAAGGTAGAAGGTCTTTGCCTTTTTCATCTACATATTTAACTACTAGGTTCGCTTTGTTCGCTACGTAGTTGATTGGTGTATCTTCACCTGGATTAGTTGGAACATTTGGTACTTCGTATCCTTTTGATGGATCTTTTGGATCTACTGGTTTAAGTGGTTGTCCGTTTCCATCAACAGGTGTGTGACCTGGTACGTATGGAAGAACTGGTTTATCACTTCCTGGTTTTGTTGGATCTGCTGGATCATTTGGATACTTGATTGGGTTAGTTGGTTGTCCTGGAATGTTTGGAATCCATGAACCAAGTGGTTTGTAGGTTACTACTTCTTTAGTATCTTTTGAATCCGCAGTTACTTTTGTAGTTGGTACTGTTACTTTATCAGCTAAGTATCCTTTAACTACTGGTGATTTAACTTCTGCTAAGTCTTGTGCTGGTGTCCAGTCTCCATAAGTCACTTCACCTGTTACCAAGTTAACCTTAGCTTCACGAGTGAACTTAGCCTCTTGAGTAACAACTTTTGGAGTTCCGTCTTCATTTAACACTGGAGTTCCATCCTCGTACACATATGTGATTGTACGTATGACTGTTTTGTTTAGATCTTTTTCTTCCAAGCCAGCTGGGTATTTAGGTCCGTCTGGGTTGTTTGGATCAACAGGTGCTCCTGGTGTTTTTGGTTGATCTGGGGTAACTGGTACAACACGTTCTTTAAGTGTTACTTTGAACTCTTGATCAGTATCTTTATCTTTATCGAACTTACCACCTTCTGGGTATGTATTAGATACTAATTCATATCCTTTGTTTTCAAGTTCTTTGATTTTCGCTTTTACGTCAGCTTCTTTTGTAAGTGGTGTATCTGAGTCACCTTCTTCAGTAATAGCATCAACACCTGGAATTGGATTTCCTTTCTCATCTACGAAAGTTGTTTTCGCTTTTTGCGTATCCTTCACGTAGTTGATTGGTGTATCCTCACCTGGGTTAGTTGGAACATTTGGTACTTCATAACCTTTAGTTGGATCGTTTGGATCTACTGGTTTCAACGGATTACCATCTTTGTCCTTAGGAGTCATACCTGGTACGTATGGAAGAACTGGTTTGTCGTTGCCTGGTGTTGTTGGATCTGTTGGATCATTTGGATACTTGATTGGGTTTGTTGGTTGACCTGGGATATTTGGTACCCATGAACCAAGTGGTTTGTAGGTTACTACCTCTGTAGTATCTTTTGAATCCGCAGTTACATTTACAACTGGTACACTTGCTTTATCAGCTAAGTATCCTGGTACTACTGGCGATTTCACTTCAGCCAAGTCTTGAGCTGGTGTCCAATCTCCATAAGTCACTTCACCTGTTACCAAGTTGACCTTAGCTTCACGAGTGAATTTAGCCTCTTGGGTAACAACTTTTGGAGTGCCGTCTTCATTTAATACTGGAGTTCCATCTTCGTATAAGTATGTGATTGTACGTGTAACAGTTTTATTTAGATCTTTTTCTTCCAAGCCAGCTGGGTATTTAGGTCCGTCTGGGTTGTTTGGATCAACAGGTGTCCCTGGTGTTTTTGGTTGATCTGGTGTAACTGGTACAACACGTTCTTTAAGCGTTACTTTAAACTCTTGATCAGTGTCTTTATCTTTATCGAACTTACCGCCTTCTGGGTATGTATTAGAAACTAATTCATATCCTTTGTTTTCAAGTTCTTTGATTTTAGCTTTTACTTCAGCCTCTTTTGTAAGTGGTGTGTCTGAATCACCTTCTTCAGTAATAGCGTCAACACCTGGAATTGGATTTCCTTTTTCATCTACGAAAGTTGTTTTTGCTTTTTGGATAGCTGTATATGTAACAACGTATTCATAATCTTCATCTGTTGCAGTTGTTGGCTGTACCGGAACTTTTTCTACACTTGCGATGTAACCTTCTTTTTGAGGTACTGTTACTTCTGGAAGGTTTGTATCACCGTTTCCAACCCAATTAATATAGATAGGTTTTCTATTGGCATCTACCTGCGCTTCATTTTTATCATTTACTTGGATAGTACCTGTATAGCTTACAGTTTGTTTTGTTGGTTCAAATACTTCTTGTCCTGCAAGATCCTTAACATCGTCTGCGTAAACATACTTAATCGTACGGTTTACTTCTTCTACTTTTGTTTTCTTAACATAGTAGTAAACAACATTATTTACAAAAGCATTAGGGTTTACTCCATTCGCTTGAAGTTCCTCTGAACTATAGATAGCGCTAGCACGTTTTGGACCAATATTAACAGTTCCTGTTGTTCCTTTTGACGGAACATCAACACGAATATACTCAACACCTTTGATAGTTTTAGTTAAATCAGGAACTTGGTTTGAAACATCATATTTTTTACCTAAAATGTTCTTAGTTTCATAGCTACCATCTTCATTAGGTTTAGCATAACCATCGTAACTTGTTGGTTCATATGCAAACTCTTCACCTGTTTCAATATTTACTAAAGTAATAGTAACAGCACCTGTTTCAAACTGACTGTTACCTCCTGCTCCAACTTCAACTTTCCAACCGTTTGCAACTTTGGTAGTTACATTTTCTTCTCCTCCATTAAGAGGTGTTCCACCTGATACAGTAAGAGTAGCTGCAGTTTTATCAGTATCCCCGACAACACTTCCATCTTTCAAACGTCCAGCTTCATCGTATATGAATTTAGAGTACTCATCTGAGAATGTACGGTTTGTTATAGCTTTTTCAACCCCAAGTTTATCTAAGCCTATTGAAACTATTGAATCTTCTTGAATCGCACCATCTATTACTTCTATCTCTAACTCTGTTGGTGATTTAATTGTTGCTTTTAATGTAAAGTTTGTATCACGACCGTCATTAAGAATCCAAACGTTGTTTGCATTAGCTTGAACATTATTCCAACGACCTGCAGGACGGTAACTTATACTATCAGCCTTATTAGTATTTGTGACAGTGTTTTTTGAACCATCAATTGCTTTAAAATACGTAAAATCATCATTTGGTAATGTAATCGTAAATTTAGAACCTTTTCCGTAACGTACATCACTATCAGTATTAATAACTACTGCATCACTCTTTCTAACGCGTTCACTTCCTTTATATCCTAAAATGTTATCTCCCATAATAGTAGCAGAAGTATTTTGTTTTTGTGCCGCTGACTTAGATGCTTTATGAGTATATTTATGTTCTAGAATCGGTTGACCATTTACACTAATTGCCGCTGTATATTCTGTATCTTTGGAAATATTAGGCGCATAATAATCAATCGCAGTTAAGTTTTCCGCATAAAAAGTTGTTACAGCATAATTTTTTGCCTTATCATTCCATCTAATTGTATAAGTAGTAGTCCCAACTTCATTCGGGATAGCTGGTTGTTCAGCTAGACGCTCTTCATAAGTCTTACCATCTTTCTTACGTTGAGACCAGAATGGACTTTCTCCCCCTCTACTTCCTACAGAGTTAGTAGTTTCTTTAGATGAAACTTCACCAATTACAGTTCCATCTGCTGCAGTAATTTTTGTACCAGGTTTAAAACTATCCCCAAACCCTGTTAAGTTTTTCATTTCAATTGTAGTAGTATCACCATTTTGAGCCTGAGATGTATCAAATACTACATCAATCCCCCATGCTTTAGGTGCAGTATTATCTGCGTTCATCGTCACATAGGCATTATTAACTGTTACAATTGCATTACCATTTCTAATAACACCTTTACCTGTAATGGTTTGATCTTTAGCATCTGTAGCTCCAAGCACAGCTTCTACTTTACCTGCATGACCTGCACGTTTCATTTCAGCGTAGACTGCTTCAATAGCAGATGAGATGCGATTTACTTGGGATGTTAGTTGTTCTTCCGTAGAATCGTTAGAATAGAGCAAACCTTTTGCCGCTACCGCTTCAAGCTTGACTGCAGCAATTGCAGCTGATAATTTTTGTTTAGCTTCAACATCTTTAGCTTCCTTATCTGAGAAGTTTGAAGCAACTGTTGCCATTACTTCTGCTTCTGAAGTCAATTGAGTAAGAACTGTCTTAACATCATCTTGTGCTTTTTCTGTTTCAACTTTTTCTGATGTTTCTTTGTCAGTTTTTTCTTTAGTTGCTTCTTTTTTGTCAGCTTGTTCTTTATCCGATTTTTCTTTACTTGCTTCTTTATCAGATTTATCAGAGACTTCTTTTTCTACTACAGGTGTTGCTTCAGTTTTAACGTCTTCTTTAGGTTCAGCTTTTTCATCTGCTTTTACAGCATCAATCTTTAATTCTGGAAGTTCTTCAACAACAGGTGTTGTTAGAGCAGAGTCTGCATCCTTCTTATTTGTAGCTGCAAGATCAGAAGTAGCCGGATTTACTGGTAGAGTCTCATCAGCTTGTACTCCATTAGCACCTAAAACAAGTGCCGTTCCCAAAAGGACACTAGCAGCGCCAAAGCTATACTTACGAATAGAAAAGCGCTGGGCTCTTCTACCATGGTATTTTTCCATTCTTGAATACATGTTTTCTCCTTCTTATCTCAATCTAAAAGTTTTATGATTACATATAAATATATGTTGGTTTTTATAAAAACAACTCTACTATTTTATCATAAATAAAATTAACTTGTCCATAAATATGTCTCGTTTATACTCGATTCATTTATATTATTTTTGTGTCCTAGGTACAAAAAAATAATATTATCAAACTCTTCCTAAACATACTCAGATATATATTGCATAAAAATACAATATAGAGAACGATAAACTATCATCTCAAAAATAAATTTATACTATTTCTGAGATGTACTATTTGTAGCGGGTAAATCCCCTATAGATATAGCCGCTTTTCTTCAATCCACTATACAGTTGACAAAAAGCCAAAAAAAGAAGATGACGAATCATCTTCTTAAAAACTATGAGTTTTTAGTCTTCTTTTTTCTTGCGAGAAAGAAGTCCAAATCCACTAAGGGCTCCAAGAAGTCCAAGTGCTGCTAGGCCTGCATGGGCTTCTGTACCTGTGTTAGGCAATTCTTTTTGACCTTCAACATATTTAGGTGTTGCTGGTTTAGCAGTTGTATCAGTTGCTACTGTTGCATCTGCTTGAGCTGGTGCCGCTGGTTGAGTTTGATTTGGTGTTGCTGGTTGTCCTGGTTCTGCTGGAGCTGTTGGAGCTGCAGGTTGTTCAGAAGCAGTTGGTCCAGCAGGTTGTGGCGTTGCCACTTTCTTGTAGTGGTGTACAAGATTTCCATTTGGATCTTTTGTAGTTGTTTGGTATTCATATCCAGAAACAGCCTTAGGAGATTGTGCGCCGTTTTCGCTTGGAGAGATAGTTTTACCATTTTCATCTACATAGTAAGTCACAACTTGATCAGGCTGAACTGGTGCCGGGATAAGATCTGTAGACTCTTTAGGTGTTACTTTTACTGGTACTTCTAATTCGATAATTTCACCAGTTGGTAATTTCACCTTCACTTTAACAGCTGTTTTTTCTCCAGGTGTTTCAGTTGTTGGGATTTCTCCAACTTCAATAATTTCCCATCCTGACTCTTTAGGAATGTTGACGTGTTTCTTCACATCATCTGGTGTAATTGTTGTTCCTTGAGGTACAACGATTGGTGTTACAGTTGGTGTAGCAATTACTGGTACTTGTACTTTCATTGTTTTACCGTTTGGTAATTTAACTGTAACTGTTGCTGATGGTCTTACACCTGCAGGGAATGTTTCAGGAAGTTCTGGTTCCCCTACGATTTCCCATCCAGTTACTCCTGGAATTTCGATGTGTTTTTCTACATCTTCTTTAGTTAATTTAGTTCTTTCTGGAACAATGATTGGTGTAACTTTTGGTTCTACCACATTCACTACTACAGGAACTCGTACAATTTCTTTACCATCTTTATCCTTAACAATAACAACAGCTTCTTTTTTACCTGGTTTAGAAGTATCTACTGGTGTATCGTATTCGAATGTAGCTCCTTCTGGGTAATTTCCTGGTGTAATGTTATCTTTTGGATCTGGGGTATCACCTTTTGGTACAAGTTGTTCTTTACCTTCAACCACTGTTACTGGTACTTTAACTGTTGTTTTGTACTCTTTACCATTGACAGTGTAAATCACTGGTACTTCTACTTCTCCAGCTTTTCCTGGTTCTGAAGTTTTTGGTACTGTAACATTTGTTAAATCAACTTTAACAGTTGCTCCTTCAGGAAGTTTTTTCTTGAATTCATCGTTGTTGATTGCATTTTCTGCATCTTTACCAACTTTATCTTTTAATTCTTTCTCTGAAAGATCTTTTGGTACAACAACTTCTCCAGCTTTTGGTTTTGGTAATACTGTTACTGGAACTTTAACATTTTCTTTGAATTTACCATTTTCGTAAGTCACTGGTACTTCAACTTCAACGTCTTTGTCCCCTGCTTTTCCTACTGTAGATGGAACTTTTGTAGGATCTCCTACTGTTCCACCTTTACCAGGTTCAATACCTTTCTTAATTTCATCAGAATTTGGTGTATCACCTTCAAATACTACTACTGCTGGTGGAGTTGAAGATACAACATTTACTGGTACTTCAATCACTTTAGTGATTTTATTTCCATCTTTATCTTTGTATTCAACTGTTACAGTTGCTGGTGTTTGTTCACCTGTTTTATCTGTTCCAGGAGTTGTTTCAACACTTGTTACTGTAACTGTTACACCGTCTGGAAGACCATTAAGTTTTTTAGCTGCTTCTTCAGCTTTTTCTTTAACAACTTTTGCTAATTCAGTCTTATCAGCATCTTTTGGTACTGTTACACCTTCTGGTTTAACTTTTGGTAATACTGTTACTGGTACTGTAATTGGTTCTTCAACATTGTTAGGATATGTTACTTTTGTAGTAACTTTAACATCTGGTGAACCTACTTTTCCTTCAGTTGTTGGGATATCTTTGTTGATGTCATCCTCAGTTACTGGTGTTGTAGTTCCATCAGTATCAGGAGTGATTGCTTTGTTTACATCTTCAGCTTTTGGTTTATCACCTTCTACAACGTATACAGGTTTTACATCTGAACCTTTAACATTTACTGTTACTGGGATTGTAGTTGTGTAATCTTTTCCATCAACTGTGTATGTTACTGGCACATTAACAGTTCCTGTGTTTGTACCTTTTTCAGCTGTTATTTTAGCTAATACATCTTCAGTTACATCACCAACAGTTACTGTTGCACCGTTTGGTAATTTAGATTTGAAGTCTGTTGCTTCAACTGCTTCTTTAGCTTTATCTTTTGCTAATTCTTTCAGTTTATCTGGAGTAGTATTCTTAACTACTGTTACATCAGCTGTTGCTTTTGGTAATACTGTTACTGGAACTTTAACTGTTTCAGTCACTTTTCCATTGTCGTAAGTTACTGGTACATCAACTGTTACATCTGTAGCTCCAGCTTTATCTTTTGTAGATGGAACTGTTGTTGGTTCTCCAACTGTTCCACCTTCACCTGGTGTTACTGAATCTTTGTCTAATTTTGGTGTGTCACCTTCGAATACGACTACTGGTTTTGGTGTTGAGCTTACTACTTTAACTGGTACGTTAATTGTATCTTCACCAACTACATTACCTTTATCATCTTTATATAATACTTTTACAGGAACTGTATCTTTGTCCCCATTTGAATCTGTTTTTGGTAATGTGTAAGAAGTTTCTCTTTCATCTAGTGATGCAGTAATTCCAGCTGGTAAGTTTGTTAATTTACTTACTGCTTCATTCGCTTTTTCTTTCACAACATTTGTTAGAGCAGTATCATCAGTATCCTTAAGCACTGTCACACCTGTTGGTGTTGCTTTTGGTAATACTTTAACTGGGACATCAACTGTTTCATCACCAGTTGGATATTTAACCGTTGCTTTAACTGCTAAATCTGTTGCTCCTACTTTAACTTTATCTGTAGGAACGTCTTTATTGATGTCAGCTTCAGTTACAGGTGTTAAGTCTCCACCTTTATCAGGTGTAATTGCTTCATTAACATCTGCAGGTTTTGGTTGATTTCCTTCTACTACGTATACAGGTTTAACATCTGAACCTTTCACATTTACTGTTACTGGAATTTCTGAAGTATACGTTGTTCCGTCTGGTGATGTAAATGTTACTGGAACTTTTACAACTACTGGTTCACCTTTTTTATTAGCAATATCAGCAGGAATTTCAGGAATTTCTCCTACAGTAACTGTATATCCTTCTGGTACTTTTGCAGGGAAGTCAGGAGTTTTAATTAACTCATTTGCTTTATTTTTTAGAGTTTCTTTAACTTTATCCGGAGTAGCTCCTTTAGGTACATCAACTTCACCTTCTGTTCTAGGAAGAACAGTAACTGGTACTGTTACATCTTCTGTAACTTCAGTTCCATCTACATTGTGAGTAACTGTTGTTGGAATTTTTAATCCTGACTCTCCAGCTTTTCCATCCGTTTTAAAGATATCAGTTGCTTTTGGTTCATTAGCTGTACCTTTTTTGCCATCAATTTCAGATGGTTCAACTTTTTCTTTAACACTTGCTGGTGTAATTTCATCACCTTCAAATACTACAACAGGTTTTGTCTTAGATTCGACAACGTTTACTTCAATATCAACTGTTGTTTCATAAGTTTTACCATCTACGGTATAAGTTACAGGTACTTTAACAATCCCACGACCATCTTCTGCTACTTTTGTAATTGCTAAATCATCATCATCATGATCAACAATTTCTGATTTAGTAGAATCACCTAATGCAGCAGTTCCTTTTACATCTGATAATAATTTAGTAAATTCTGGTGATTTAATTGCTTCTTGAGCTTTTGCATAAGCAATTTTTCTAAGCTGATCATCTGTTGTGTTAATTGGTACTGTAATTACTGAGTTAGTTTGTAAACTATTAATAAAAATTTCTTTACCGTATTTGTAATCAGGATTATCTGAATCTGCTAAACCATTACGGTTAAATTCATTTTCATAAGCTGGTTTTAATCCATTTGCAGTATAAGAGTAAAGTCTGTTACCTTCAGCATCTGTGTCTCCGAAACCACTCTTAACTGTTACTTTAAAGTCAGCTGGTCCTACGAAGTTATCTGCAGCTGTAAATGGAATACTTGTTGTACGAGAGTTTGTCTCTGCAGCAGCCATACGGTTTCCTGCTGGTACGTTGTACGTTAATTTTCCACCTTTTGAGTTATCACTTGGATCATTTGGAACCCATTTAATAGTATTTGCCCAAACATTTCCTAACCAGTTTGATCCACCGTTGGCATTGTAGATTTTATCTTCTAATACGACACCTTTAGGAACTTCTACTGTTACTTCAACATTTGATGCAGAATAGTAGTCAATATTCATTCCACCAGTGTTTTTAATTGTAATGTCAAAGTTACCTTTTTGGCCTTTATCATAGATTGTATCTTTTGTATATCCGTATTCACCTGTTTTACCATCTGAACGAACGTTTGTTACTACTTCAGCAGCTGGTGCAGTTGCGATACCAATACCACCGATTAAGTAACCATCTTTAATATTGATCTTGTTATCATTAATTAAAGTATTGGTTCCTTGACTTCCTGCTTCAATTAACACTTTAATTTTTGTAGTTTCTGCAGGAATATCATAAATACGGTCTAAGTGGTTCCATCCATTAGCAGCCAAAGCAGCTTGTTCTGTTGTTAATGGTCCATTTTTACCTTCAACTGGTTTGATTTCTTTACCAGTGAATGCATCTACGATTGTTAATTTAACTCTTTCACCTGCTGATGTTGATGTTGAACCTCCGTATGCAGCACTGTGAATTAAGTTAACGTTTAGACGAGAATTTCCATTTACATCATACTCTTTAGAAAGAGTTGTTCCTTTACTTCCTAATTCTAGGTAGTAATCACGATTTTTAACTTCACCGAACGCATTCGTTCTCATTACATCAATAGTAGGCGTTACTGAAGGAACAGCACCACTACCATTTACATAACTATTTTCACCTGATGTTTGGTATTTTTTCAATTCTCCATCATTTGAATAGATTTTTGATTTAGGAACTTCACGTGTACTTGGTTGTCCATCTTTATCTGTAACATTTGTCACATCAAGAGGTTTAACCGCATTAACTTTGTCCCCTTTTTCAATTTTCCAACCATTTAACATACCAGCTTCTGCGTCAGCTTTTGTAATAGCTTTTTCTTGCCAGTTATAGGTTGCACTACCGATTGGATCTTTTGCGTTTGGAACATTATTTACTTTCTCAGTAATGTCACGTCCACTTTCATATTGAGTAGCAATTGTTTCTGATTTTTTATCTGCATCAGTGAAAGTTACTTTATCTCCAAAACCTTCTTTTAAGCTTTCGAATACACCGTTTTTAGGGTTGTTACCATAAGCAACGTGGTTTTCACTTACTGGAGCGCCTAATTCAGTTTTTCCAGCTAAGTAGAAAGCTAATAAGTCACGTTCAGATTTGACAGCTTCTGCTTGTTGGCTCATTTTTTGAGCTGATGCTGCATCCGCTGCATTTGCATCTGCTAATACTTTTTTAGCTTTTTCGATGATTTTAGTGTAAGTAGCAATTACTGCTTTATCTTTTTTATTCTCTTCTTTTGCGTTTTCAGCATCAAGTTTAGCTTGAACTTTATCAATATTTGCTTGTAATTCAGGTAAAGCTTTATCTCTTTCACCTTTATATTTAGTTGCTTCTTCTGCTGAGTTAGCTGCAGTTGTATCTACTGCTCTAAATCCACTTTCACCTTGTCCAGGAATGGCTTGTCCATTACGTGGATCTTGGTTTTTATTTTCTTTTTCTTCTTTCTTGTCTGCAGTTGCTTTTGGCATACTTTCAATAACGAAAGCTTTACCGTTTACTGCTGATGTAGCTTTTGCGACTTCTTCTTTTGTTGCTGCTTCATTTGCAACTACAACTTTTGCACTTGCTAATTCTACTTTTGCAGACTCAATTGCTGAAGCTGTTTTTTCAGTTGATGCTGCTTTTGCTAAAGCTGCTTCTAAACGAGCAATAGCTGCTTCCAACTTGCTTGTGTCAGCTTTTGGTGTTTCAGTTGGTGCTTCTGCAGCTTTTGGTGTTTCTGCTGGTGCTGCCTCAGGAGCTGGTGTTGCTGGAGCTGGGGCTGCTGGAGCTGGGGCTGCTGGTTGCTCAGCTGTTTGTGCTTCCACAGTTGGCGTAGCAGTGTATGTTGAAGCTTGAGGCTTGCTTGAATCTGCTTGATTTCCAGCATCAGGATTTACTTGTTCGTTTGTTACTGTAGTTGTTGAAGGTGCTTCTGCGTGAACAGTTGCTGCACCACCAAACATCATGTAAGCTGCTACAGCTACAGATGCTGCACCAAAACTATACTTACGGATTGAAAAGCGTTGGACCTTTTGTCCGTGGTATTTATCCATTCTTGAATACATATTATCTCCTTTTTAAATAAATTTTAATTGCGGAATTA
>ERZ1674051.318-NODE-318-length-12798-cov-43.690340_pt1 | contig 12798 bp, 9 predicted proteins | sample MGYA00581125_ERZ1674051 | MGnify/ENA primary metagenome ERZ1674051 (study PRJEB41354, sample SAMEA4873326) | human saliva metagenome | biome: human-associated habitat [ENVO:00009003]; feature: mouth environment [ENVO:08000002]; material: saliva material... | reverse complement strand
CTATTGAAACGATTATTAAATGCAATAAATTCTTTTTTATCCATAATCTCTCTTTTCTTTGTTAATCATATTAACAAAACAGAAACTTCCTGTCAAATAAAAAATCCTCCAGATTCTACTCTGAAGGATTCTTATCTTATTTCACAACAATATTAACCAATTTATTCGGTACCGCAATTACTTTTACGATGTCCTTACCGTCAATTTCTGCTTTGACTTTTTCATCAGCTAGAGCAATCTCTTGCAATTCTTCTCGTGATAGGTCTTTAGCGACCATGAGTTTGGCACGGACTTTACCTTTGATTTGGACGACAATTTCGATTTCGTCTTCAACCAATTTGCTTTCGTCCCAAGTTGGCCAAGCCACATAAGAGATTGACTCACCTGTTGCTGCAACTGTTTGCCAGAGCTCTTCTGCCAAGTGAGGCGCAAATGGTGCAATCAATTGGATAAAGCCTTTGGCGTAGTCTGCATAAAGCTTGTCTTCCTTGTTAGCTGCATTGACAAAGACCATAAGTTGGGCAATGGCTGTGTTGAATTTGAGGGATTCGATTTGTTCTGTGACAGCTTTAACAGTTTCGTTGTAAACTTTGTCAAGAGCGCCATTGTTTTCCGCAGCTATTTCTTTACTTGTAATCAAGCGGTAAACACGGTCAAGGAACTTACGGCTTCCTTCCAGACCTTCTTCTGACCAAGCAATCGAAGCATCAAGTGGTCCCATAAACATTTCATAGACACGAAGGGTGTCGGCACCGTATTGTTCCACCACGTCGTCTGGGTTAACAACGTTCTTGAGCGATTTAGACATCTTGGCTGGCGCTTGCTCCAACTCTTCCCCTGTTTCCACATGGAAGAAAGAACCGTCACGTTTTTCAACCTTATCAGTTGCCACAAGAGCCCCACGGTGGTCACGGTAGCTTGTTCCCAAAATCATTCCTTGGTTAAAGAGTTTTTGGAATGGTTCCTTAGTCGGAACAACACCGAGGTCATAGAGGAATTTGTGCCAGAAACGAGCATAAAGCAAGTGAAGAACGGCATGCTCTGCACCACCCACGTAGATATCTACTGGCAACCATTGTTTGAGGAGCTCCTCATCGGCCAATTTCTCAGTATTGTGCGGGTCAATATAGCGGAGGTAGTACCAGCTTGAACCTGCCCATTGTGGCATTGTGTTGGTCTCGCGACGACCTTTGACGCCATCTTCACGAGTCACTTCAAGCCAGTCTGTCAAGTTAGCTAGTGGACTTTCACCAGTACCTGAAGGACGGATATCCTTGGTTACTGGCAAGACAAGTGGCAATTCATTTTCAGGAACAGCTGTTGAAGTTCCATCTTCCCAATGAATGATAGGAATTGGCTCACCCCAGTAACGTTGACGGCTAAAGAGCCAGTCGCGGAGACGGTAGGTAACCTTCTCTTGTCCACAGCCTTTTTCTTCCAACCAAGCCACAATCTTGGCAATAGCATCTTCTTTGTTGAATCCATCTAAGAAGTCTGAATTAACGTGAAGGCCATCTTCTGTGTAGGCAGCTTCTTCAACATTTCCACCTTCAAGTACTTCGACGATTGGAAGGTCAAATTGTTTGGCAAATTCCCAGTCACGTTGATCGTGGGCAGGCACAGCCATAACGGCACCTGTTCCGTAACTAGCAAGAACATAGTCGGCAATCCAGATTGGAATTTCCTTACCATTGACAGGGTTGATGGCATAAGCACCAGTCCAAACACCAGTTTTTTCTTTGGCAAGGTCTGTACGAGCCAAGTCAGACTTAAGGCTAGCTTGGTGTTTATAGTCTGCTACTGCCTCTGCTTGCTCTGGACTTGTGATAGCGTCAACCAAATCATGTTCAGGAGCCAAAACAGTGAAAGTCGCACCGAAAAGGGTGTCCGGACGAGTGGTAAAGACTGTGAATTCCTTGTCTGTTCCCTTAACTTTAAAAGTTACATTAGCACCAGTTGATTTCCCAATCCAGTTGCGTTGCATGTCCTTGATAGACTCCGGCCAATCTAGTTCATCTAAATCATTGAGCAAGCGCTCTGCGTAAGCCGTGATTTTGAGCATCCATTGGCGCATTGGTTTGCGGACAACTGGATAGCCTCCACGCTCAGAAGTTCCGTCAGGAAGAACCTCTTCGTTGGCGATGGCTGTTCCCAATTCCTCAACCCAGTTTACTGGCACTTCCGCTTCATAGGCCAAGCCTTTTTCGTAAAGCTTAGTGAAAATCCATTGAGTCCACTTATAGTAGTTTGGATCTGTTGTATTGACTTCACGATCCCAGTCATAAGAAAATCCAAGCGCATTGATTTGGCGTTTGAAGTTGGCAATGTTCTCAGCTGTAAATTCTGCTGGGTCATTACCAGTATCCATAGCGTATTGCTCTGCAGGCAAACCAAAAGCATCCCAACCCATTGGGTGAAGGACATTGTAGCCTTGCGCACGTTTGTAACGGCTGAGGATATCGGTTGCAGTGTAACCTTCTGGGTGTCCTACGTGAAGACCCGCTCCAGATGGATAAGGGAACATATCAAGCGCATAAAACTTCGGTTTTGATGCATCTGTCCCTGTCTTAAATGTATGATGTTCTGCCCAGTAGCCCTGCCACTTAGGCTCAATTTCTTTATGATTGTAAAAACTCATGGTCTCTCTCCAATTTTGTGATGTTACTATTATACCATTTTTGGGGGAATTTGAAATGTGTTAAAAGAAAAAACTGTATACTGTACTTCATTAATTTTGATGACTATGAATTGCTCTATCTCCCACTTTTTATCCCATTGTTATGCAGTAAATCAAGGAGTAAGTCAATAATCTTATCTCATATAGCACAAAATACTTATTTTAGACCGAAGATAAAACTGGAATGCTAATTAATGTATTCACAATAAATAGCTGACAACTTGTATTGCTTCCTGATTTATAAAGAGCATCGGATACAATATGAGGATAAATAAAAGACTACCATTTTTAAAACAGTAGTCCTTATTGTTTATTGCGAATTTACATATGCATCTACAGCTATAATGGCTTGTGCAACATCTGAAGGCGAAATCTTAAACGGCATCTGATGGATTGTCTCACCCTCCATAGTTGCTTGTTTACCAACTTTTATTAAATCATCATATTCAACTTGATCCAAATGCATTTCTTTTAGAGTTGTTGGCATACCAATTTTTTTGTAAAACTCAATATACTTATCAAGTTCTTCTTTTGGTCTATTTTCCAATAAAAGTTGTACCAAGGTTCCATAAGCTACTTTTTCACCATGTGTTAAATGATGAATGTCACCTGTCAATGCAGTAAAACCATTATGAATTGCATGCGCCGCAGCTAATCCTCCACTTTCAAAACCTAGTCCACTCAATAAAGTATTAGCTTCAACAATATTTTCTAATGCTGGTGTCACCACTTTAGCTTCACAAGCTGCCATAGCCTGTAAACCATCTGCGAACAGCGTTTCTTCACATTTCTTCGCAATTGCAACTCCAGCCAACGTTTGTTGTTGTCCTAACATAGTTTTTCCATTTGCCTGCATAACTGCACGCGCCTCAACCCAAGTTGCTAAACCATCTGCAATACCAGACGCTAATAAACGCTTAGGAGCTTGTGAAATAACTTTTGTATCAACCAAAACTAAATCTGGATTTTTAGAATAAAATAGATAATGATCAAATGCCCCTTCATCTGTATAAATAACAGATAAAGCAGATACAGGTGCGTCTGTCGATGCAATTGTTGGAGCAATAATAACAGGCTTTTCAATCAAATCTGCAATAGCTTTTGCGCTATCAATCGTCTTTCCCCCACCAAGACCTATAATACTATCACAATTTTCTTTCTCAGCTAAGGCAACAACTCGATTGATTTCATTGTCAGAAGCTTCACCATTAAACTGGGCTAGAACAATATGGAAACCATACCTATGTAGGTAATCTTCAAATCGTTTTCCAACAATATCATAAACCAACTGATCACATAATAGAATAGGACGATTTCCCAAATCCAATATTGATTTGGCATTTTCAAACAAGGCATTTTCCCCTTGAATATATCTCGAAGGGCTAGCAAAAATTCTCATATGTATTCCCTCTCTATCTAAACGGAACGACTATTTTGAATAACAAACCAATCGTCAGAAAAATCATCAACCGCCTTTTGGATAGATGGCATGGCAAAAGCTGATTCAAAAACATCTGCTCCTGCTGTAACAGCATGCGCACCTGTAGCTAAAGCATTATTTACTTGTGCTACATTTTTAAAGGATGCAGCTAAAATCTTACTAGGAGAGTTCTGTCTATCAATAGCAAGAGCTAATTGACGAATGACAGAATTTGAATCAATGTTCAGATTCTCCATTCTGTTATAATATGGAGCTAGGTAATCCGCTCCTGCTTCGATAGCTAATAATCCCTGAATAACTGTATAAATAGCTGTTGCAGTGATATGGTAACCCTCTTTTTTTAGCACCTTTATTGCACGTAATCCAGCTGGAGTAACAGGTACTTTGATAAATGTATCATCTCCTGCTTGTCTCCGAATTTCATGAGCATCTTTTAAGATACCTTCAAAATCTTGAGAAATCACCTGAACATGAATAGAGGGTGCAGAGCCAATCAATTCTCTTACATCTTTGATTCGTTCAAAAAAATTAATCGAACCCTCTCTTTTGGCAATAGTGGGATTTGAAGTTACCCCAGCTAGCGGTAAAATTTCAGACCATTTTTTAATCTCATCTAAATTTAATGTGTCAAGCATAAATTCCATAAAAAGAACCTCTTTATTTTACAAAGTATGCTCAGTACGTCCTATAATATCATCTTGGGTTGCCTTAGAAAGAACATTGAAGAATGCAGAGTATCCTGCAACACGAACAATTAAATCTCTGTGTTTTTCAGGATGTTTCTGAGCGTCGATCAACGTCTCTCTGGAAACAACATTATATTGAATATGGTACCCATGTAAACGATTAAAGAATGTTCGTAACAAAGCAATTAGTTTTAATTTATCTTCTTCTTTGGCTAACGTTTGAGGATTTACTTTCTGATTTAAGAGAACCCCACCTACAATTTCATCTGTTGGTAATTTTGAAACAGATTTTAAAACAGATGTAGGACCGTGTTGATCCATATTATGTGATGGTGAACAACCCTCTGCTAGCGGTGTACCTGCATTGCGACCATCTGGAGTTGCTAATGTTCCACGTCCCTGTCCTACGTTGGCTGAGATAGAAGAGGTTCCTGAATAACGAATTCCTCCAATAGGTCCTCTTCCATAACGTGTATTAGGATATTTAGCAATTTCATCAACATAAATGTCATAAGCAGCCGTAACTAATTTATCAGCATAATCATCATCGTTACCGTACTTAGGCGCATCATTAATCAACATTTCTTGAATAGCCTTACCTTCTTCTCCAGCATAATCTGTTTCTAGTGCATGCCAAAGTTGACTTGGGCTTATACGTTCTTCCTCAAATACCAACTTTTTAATTGCAGCTAATGAATCCGACAAATTTGCAATTCCAACTTGCAAACCTGATATATAGTCATATACTGCTCCACCTTCTTTAAGATGTTTCCCACGACCAATACAATCATCAGTCAATGCTGAACATAGAATATCAGGAACTTCTCGTTCCAATGATAAATCAATAGAATTTTCAACAATAACACTCATTCGTGTCAAATATCTTAGTGTTTTATCCCAAGCATTTTCTAATTCAGAAAAGTTCTTCATATCCTTAAAATGACCAAAGCTTGGTGCAAACCGTTTACCCGAAGCCGGATCAATTCCATCATTCATCGTGATAAGTAGAACCTTAGGGAAGTTCATATAACTCATGCCTGTGCAACGATAGCCCCATTTCCCTGGAACTGCCGTTTCAACACATCCAATGGCACTGTAATCATAAGCATCATCTTCCAATACTCCTTTTGCAATAAAAGAAGGAATAATAATCTCATCATTATTAAATGCAGGCATACCAAAACCAAGCTTCATCACTTCAATACACTCATTCATGAAACGAGCATCTAAACCTGCATGGTAACGTACAGTTAGATTAGGTTGCGGTAGATGGGTTTGTGCAACTGATTTTAATACCAAATAAGATAATGGGTTAACAGCATCCTTCTTATCTCGAGTCTGTCCACCAATTGTAACATTTTGATATAAAGGACTTCCTGCTGAAGAAAATGTATGTGCTTGACTGCGAACCTTATTAATTGTAATTGTCTTAATCCAAAGATTTGTTAGACGTTCAACAATGCTATCTTCTGTTTCTTTACCACTTTCTAAATCAGCCTTCATATATGGATACATATATTGATCAAAACGGCCATATGAAAGAGAGTGGCCATTAGATTCAATTTGTAAAATACATTGAATAAACCAAACTGATTGAATAGCTTCTGCAAAAGTAGTTGCCGGTTCATATGGGACTCGAGAGCAAATATCTGCAATCTCAAGTAATTCTTTTTTACGTTTAGGATTTGCATTTTCGGCTAAACTTTTAGCAAGATCAACAAAGCGATTTGCATATACTTTAATAGCATCGATTACGATAAATATAGAATCATAAAAATGATATTTATCAATACTTGCTGGATTTGTTAAATCTAGCGCTGCTTTCGCTTTACGAGCCCGCTCTTCAAAACCTCTTAAACCAAATTGCAACAGTTTCTGATAGTTAACTGCTAAGTGAGCATCTCCAGAATTCATCTTACCTTCCATACCGAAGAATCCTGTTTCCATATAAACAGACACTTCTTCAGGTAATAAGGCACCAGCTCTAGCACGTAAATTATTATTTTCCCAAAACGGAGCGATACTTCTAAGTTGTTCTTTTGTTTCTTCTGTAATATAGAAAACATCTCCATCACGCTTTTCAAAAAGATCCAACTCATTGAGAACAAATTCTAGCGTATATTCTGGAAAAATAGGAGCATCTTTATTGGAAGAAGCTTGATTTCCCGCAATCATAGATTCTTCTTCGATATAGATAGTCATATTTTCCAAAATTTCTTTCAGCATATAGGCGCGTTTTAAGACATTAGGTTGTTCCTTATATCGATCATAAGCGCGTGTTGCTAGAACTGCTCTCTCAGCATCAATATAAGGTTTTTTATTTAAAACATCTTCTCGATATTTGTTCATCCTTTCAGTAAGGCTGCCAAAATATTCTGTCTTGATTGTTGTTCTTGCTACTTCTGTATTTACCATCGTAAGCACCTTTCTTTCGAAAATATTTTTGTTTCTTTCGAAAATATAATACCTAATTTTTTAGAGAATTTCAAGCTTTTAACTAGAAAAACTTTAACTCCCTAATTTTTAGCACAAATGTGTGTTTAATGATAATACACAAATGTTTTTTACATTTATCAAACTTCATTCTGATACGCTAAACGATCCTGTACTTTAAAGAATGGGAAATAAACTAATGTAGACATCGCTAATATCACCAGCTGAGTAATAACTCCTTGCCATCCACCAACCATAAATCCTGATATAATAGCTGGGGTACTCCAAGGTAAGGTAACTCCTGAAAATGGCTGCATGAAACCTGTTGCAATAGCTCCATATACTATAACAGCTGCAAGTACAGGAACAAGAATGAAAGGTACAAACATAACTGGATTCATGACAATCGGAAATCCAAATACAACTGGCTCATTTACGTTAAATATTGCTGGAAAAGCTGCTACTTTCCCTAACGCTTGGTACTGTTTAGATTTTGCTGCAAAAAGCATGGCAACTACAAGACCAAACGTAATTCCTGAACCAGATAGAATTAAAAATGAATCTAAAAATTGTTGAGTAACAATATGTGCACCATTTTCTAATGATAGATTACCAGAGGCTAGCATAGCTTTATTAGCATCAAGATTAGATAAAAGCAGAGCTGTCACTACTCCATTTACTACCGATTGTCCATGGACACCAAACCACCATAAAAATGATATAAAGAATGCAATCCCAATTGCACCATACAAAGATCCAGTTAAACCTTGCAATGGAACTTGAATAACAGAATAAATCATTTCAATAAATGTTCCGCCATTAGTCAATGACTTCGCTAAAATATATACAATCATAGAAGATAAGAAAATTACAAATGCTGGAATCATTGCTTCAAACTGTTTGGCAATAGCTTGTGGAACTTGTTCTGGCATCTTAATAACAATTTTTCTCTTTATAAAGAAGGTATAAATACTTCCTACTACCAAACCTATAATGATAGCACCGATAATTCCTTGGCCTCCAAACCAAACTTTACTAATAGCGTCCCCAATCGCCTCACCTTGTTTAGGGATATAAGATGATCTTAGTAAAATAAAGAATGCAGATACAGAAAGAACCCCAGCGGGCAATGCCTCTACTCCGCTATTCTTAGCATAAGAATAGGCAATTGAAAAACAAGAAATTAGACCCATAATAGCAAAAGTTCCTGAATAGACTTGCATAAAAGGCTCTGTCCAGTCTGTCCCAAATACACTAGCAATACTTTGATTCAATCCTTCAAAGGGTAATTGCCCCATAATTAAGAACAAACTCCCAACTACTGTTAATGGTAAAATAGCCAACATACCATCTTTTAGAGCTATAATACCACGCATATTCACAAATTTCATCATTGGTGCAATGATTTTCTGAACATCCATCTTTGCCATAATAAATCTCCTTTTCTTACCCACTAATTAAAGATAGGGCTAAATCTAATACTTTTTTCCCATCTAACATACCATAGTCCATCATCGGAATAACAGCTATCGGAATATCACACTTATCACAAATTTCTTTGGATTTATCTAATGTATAAGCAACTTGTGGCCCCAATAGTGCAACATCTATATTTGGCGCATAATCAGCTAATTTAGACTGAGAAAACGCCTCTATTTCTGCTTCAACTCCACTAGATTGCGCTGCAATTTTCATATTATTTACAAGCATACCAGTAGAAAAACCTGCTGCACAAAACAAACCAATCTTCACCATTATATTTTCCTCCTCTATGTTAATAACAATGATAATACTCTAGTATTATTTTTTATCAAGTTCTTTTCTCAAACTAATAATTTCTTTGATTAGATTAATCTCCGTCATACTAGTCATGAGATGATCTTGTGAATGAACAAAGAGAGCTGTTATTTCTGTCTTTGTACCAGACGCTTCCTGTGCCAAGAATTTTGTTTGTAGATTATGGGCTTCTAATAAGGCTGCATCAGCTAACTGGATTTCTTCTTCACATCGTTCACATGTACCGTTTTTTATATAATCTAACGCTTTATAAATATGTTGTTTCGCATCGCCAGCATATAAAATTAAACCCATGATAATTTGATCTGGAACAATAATTTCCATAAATTCCTCCTCATTTCACTATGTAAAAAGCTTTTTCATTTGAAATTTTAAAATTTTCTTTTGTAACTATAGAATACAACTACATAATAAACTTGTCAATCTAAAGACAACAAATAAACTATTTTTATTTATATAAGCACAAATGTGCAATTGATTAAAAAGAAAAAACGATAAACTGATATCAGTCTATCATTTTCACTCGCATAAAATATTTCGAAAAGAAAAATCACCATCTTCTTCTAAAACTTTTAAAATTGTATTTTTATCTGTAATCAGATGATTTACTAGATTAGCACGCAATACAGAAAGAATCGCAGATACTTTCGTATCACCATAAGCAACAGCTAAACTTTGAGGAATATTTTTTAAATCTTCCAAAGAGATTGCTATCGTTCTTTCCTGTAAGTTCTCATAAACTTCTTTACCTTTTGAATCAAAGAATCGACAACAAATTTCCCCTACAGTTTTAACTTTTGTCAATTCCTTAAAGTCATCCTCTGTAAGCATGTCTAACCATTGATGTTTTCCTTTATTACTAAAATCACCAATCCCAACCACAACTATATCTAAATCTTTCCAACTATTTTTCAAATCTTCAAAATATCTTGATTGCAAAATACCATCTGCTAACAATTTATTTTCTTGCACAATTGTTGCATTCATAAATGTACAATCTCCATGAAATTTTCTAGACATTTCATAAATCAGTGTATTCACATGGTATTTAGCGTGTATGTGACTAGGACCACCTGCTAGAGGATAGAAGTGAACATTTCGAACACTTTTGCTGTGGATTAAATCTACTAAATTACTTAAACTTTTTCCCCAAGAAAAGCCAATTTTCATATTATCATCAATTAAATTCCTAAGGACACCTGCTGCAACTTGAGAAATTCTTTCAGATAAAATTGTTGGATTGTCATCAAATTCATTTGGAATAATTTCTAAACTTTCCAGACCATATTTTTCTTTTACATAATTTTCCAACTTAAACATATTGGTATCAAAATTCTCTATTTCAATTTTAACAATTCCTGCATTCCTTGCTTCTGTTAACATTCTACTAATAGAGGTTCTATAAATTCCTAATTTTGCTGCTATTTGTGACTGATTTAAGTTTTCAATATAATACAGATAAGCAATTTTAGAGAGCAGTTTATTCCTATCTTGATTCATACACTTAACCTCTTACGAAACTACCTTAACCATTATCCCAGCATTTTCTAATGTAGCTATATTTTGTTTAGAAAGTTTTTCGTCTGTTATTACTTCATAGACTTGACTTAAAGCAAATCTTCTTACTGTACCCCTTTTATCAAATTTACTTGAGTCAGTTAGCACAATGACTTTATCCGACGCTGCTGAAATATATTGAACTACCTCACTGCGCATTAAATCTTTTCCTGTAAAGCCCATCTCTTTATCGTAGCCATCTGTCCCAACAAAAGCTTGACGCACATGAAAAGTCTGTATCATTTCTTTTAATAAAGGTCCTACGGTAACCTGTGAATCTTTCTGAAACTCTCCACCAAGAACAATAACACGACATGAATCATAACCTCTTACAAAATTTGCTATAAAAAATGAATTTGTTACAATAGTGACATTTCTTTTTTGCTTGCAAATTTCCTCAGCAAGTAAAGCACAGGTTGAACCAGATTCTATCATTATTGTTTCATTATCTGATACCAATTTTACTGCTTCTTGAACAATTTTTCTCTTAATTTCATAATTAATTGACAAGCGTACATTTAAGTCATCTCCACTATTTAACACAGCATATCCATGCTCTCTGTGTAATAAGCCTTTTGACTCTAATTTATCTAAATCTTTTCTAATCGTTACTTTCGATACATTTAATTTTTCCGATAATGTATTAACATCAATCTTTTCATATTCTGATACTAATTTAATAATTTGTTCCAATCTTTTCATTTTACACCTCCGTTTTATTCTACCAAAATAAAAAGCAAAAAACAACAAATTAAACTTTCGTTCGTAATTGTTTTTCTTTCGTTTTTGTGATAGGATAGAATTATAAAGAGGAGGAACTCTTATGGAAATATCTAAAGGAATTATTTTTAATATTCAACACTTTTCAATTCATGACGGTCCGGGTATTCGTACAACTGTTTTTTTAAAAGGATGTCCTCTGCGCTGTCCATGGTGTTCTAATCCTGAATCTCAAAGAATGAAACCTGAAAAAATGAAAGATGCTCAACGAGAAAAATTCACTTTAGTAGGTGAAGAAAAAACTGTAGAAGAAATTATTACAGAGGTATTAAAAGATAAAGAATTTTACGAAGAATCCGATGGAGGTTTAACTTTATCAGGGGGTGAAATATTTGCTCAGTTTGAATTTGCTAAAGCCATCTTAAAGTCAGCTAAAGAACATCACATACACACTGCCATTGAAACTACTGCCTTTGTTGATCATGAAAAATTTGTTGATTTAATCCAATATGTGGATTTTATCTACACAGACCTAAAACATTATAATTCTATAAAACATAAAAAAGTGACTGGAGTTTTTAATCAAATGATTATTAAAAACATTCATTATGCTTTTTCTCAACATAAAACTATCGTTTTAAGAATCCCAGTTATCCCTGATTTTAACAATAGTTTAGAGGATGCAGAAGAATTCGCTACTCTATTTAACTCATTAAATATCGACCAAGTTCAACTACTCCCTTTTCATCAATTTGGTGAAAACAAATATCGTTTATTAAATCGGAAATATGAAATGGATGGAGTCAACGCACTTCATCCTGAAGATCTTATTGATTATCAAAAGGTATTTCTGAACCATCATATTAATTGTTATTTCTAGTTCATTTCCTTGAAATGCTCTAGCTATTTGCAGATAACAAGCATCTATAATACATACTTAACTTTTCAAAAGGTTTAGCTAAAAAATTTTAGCCAAACCTTTTCTATTTTACCTTGCTCTAGAATTTTTAAACTGCTATACTTATAACAGAAAACCCTTCCAAGGAGGTAGCGGATGTCTCATTCCTTTAAAAAATCTCTCCAAAAAGAAATTCTCCATAGAAGCTCTATCGCAGCTTTTATGACCTCTCTTTTACTACTCATTTTACTTTTTGGTTTTTCCTATTTTTTACAAAAGCAGCAACTCTCCAAAGACACGAGACAGATTGTCAAACAGGTTCAAGAGATGAAAGAAGCAAATAATGAGCTCCTGACTACTATGAACCATAAAATGATTCCTGGATTTTTGGATGGTAAACACACAGAGCGAGAAGTCTTTAGCTTATTTTACGAGACAAAAGCTAAATTAAAACTTAGTTCTGACCTCATTATCCTAAGTGATACAGGTGAATTACTATTTAGTACCAATCGCAATCATCAAGAAAGTATTTTATCTCCCTACTATCTAAAACTGCTCATTCAAAATCCTTCTCAAGAAAAAGTGACAG
>ERZ1674051.310-NODE-310-length-13029-cov-34.752197_pt1 | contig 13029 bp, 14 predicted proteins | sample MGYA00581125_ERZ1674051 | MGnify/ENA primary metagenome ERZ1674051 (study PRJEB41354, sample SAMEA4873326) | human saliva metagenome | biome: human-associated habitat [ENVO:00009003]; feature: mouth environment [ENVO:08000002]; material: saliva material... | reverse complement strand
ACTAATTTAGAAAAAAATAAAAGGAGGACATACTTATGTCTACAGAAGAAAAATTAAACCAAGCAGCAGGATCTGTTAAAGAAGGCGTTGGCAAATTGATAGGCGACAAAGAACTTGAAAGCGAAGGAGCTGCTGAAAAAGTTGTTTCTAAAGTGAAAGAAGTTGCTGAAGATGCAAAAGATGCTGTAGAAGGTGTCGTTGAAGGTGTAAAAAACATGCTTCATAAAGATGATGCTAAATAATTAAATTTAGGTAATCTTGCTATTTTTCTCGAAAACACTCCCAGTTAGGGGGTGTTTTTGTTATTCGTTTTTATCAATGTACATTTGACGAAAAAAAGAATACAGGACCAACAAATTCCTGTATTCCTAAAATAACTTAGAACAGATATGATAATGAAACGAATAATAAGATTATAGTGCAAATTATTTTTACGATTTTTACATATTGTTGTTTGAACAATTTATCAGAGAAAAGACTCAATCCAAGCACAATAAAAAACAAAGTAGTTCTTAAAATAAAAATAGTCATGGCTCATACTCCTTTCGTTATTTTATAAATCCAATAATTGATTTAAATAGTCATTATTTAAACTGCAAATATGTTTACCTTTTCTGAAAACTCCTTTGGTCATTGATCGGTATCTCTATCTATCTTTATTATAGTACAAATAACATTATTAAACAATTATATTTATCCTTTATAAACTAACATTTGGCCATTTGACAAGGATGGATACCTGCTCCGAACTTGCTTCTAAAAGGTAGCAGGTTCAACTCTCGCTGCCTTTTCTCTCCTCCTATTTTTGAGAGCGCTTGAAATATGTTATAATAGTTCTAGATTATTTTTTTGGAGGCAAACCGTGGGAAATTTTATTGAGCTAGTCTTTCATCGTTTCTTTTTGGGGATGATTGCAACGGCTTATTTTTGGTTATTGACACTAGCAGGAGGTGTGGTTTTTGGTATAGCGCCAGCTAGTGCGACTATCATGAGTTTATTTGCAGAACATGGTTATTCTTACCGTGCCTATGGTTTTAAAGAGGCTTGGACTCTTTATAAGAGTAATTTTGTAAAAAGCAATCTCAGTTTCTACACCTTTATGGGACTTGACTTGATCTTGATTTATGGTTTGTATCTCATGATCCAATTGCCGCATCAGACCATTATCCATTTGGCAGCAACCTTTCTAAATATCTTTTTGGTAGCCTTGGTATTTTTGGCCTATACAGTTTCTCTAAAATTGCAAGTTTATTTTGACTTATCCTATCAAAATACCTTAAAGCTTGCCTTTATCGGAATTTTTATGAGCTTGTCAGCAGTGGCTAAAGTTCTTCTTGGTAGCGTCTTGTTAGCCATTATTGGGTTTTATATGCCAGCCCTTATCATTTTTGTAGGGATCGGTATGTGGCATTTCTTTATTAGTGATTTATTGGAGCCTGTTTATGAAAGTATTCATGAAAAATTGGCGTCCAAATAGAATGAAACAATTTTGGCTTCATTCACTCCTTCGAACCTATACTTGGGTGATGATTGTCATCATTGCTAGTTTTGCTCTGTTGATTTCCTATGTGAACTGGGATAGTCGAGAAAAAGAAGCAAGACAGGTTTCCCAGCGGGTCTTGACTCGGACAGTGAGTGAGGTTGAGTATTATTATCGAGAATCAGCGCGTTCAGCCCAAAGTTTAGTGGATAATCAAGCGCGAATTGAGGGGATTTATAAGTATTTTAGCCTTAGTACACCAGATTATTTCTATTGGCAACTGGAGCGTAAGGCATCACCCTATATTTCTGTATCCATTTATGAAAATATCGATGACCTTTATGTGCGCAATGATTTTGTAACGGGTGTAGCCATTGTCTTGCAAGACTCGACAGAAGTTTATGTTTCGACTAGGGACAATCGTAGTGGTTACAAGGTTTCTGCAGACGCCTTTAAGCCAGATGCTAATAGTTTTGCCGTTCCCGTATCCGATCCAGTATCGGATCAAGCTCTTGGAGTTATTTATGTTTCTGTATCTTCCGATGTTTTTTATAAGGCTATTGACAATACCAGAGGAAATATCCCAATTGCTGTGAGCATAACCTCTCCTTTTGAAACGGAAATGTTTCACCAAGGTGAAAAAAGTGATCGAGAGGAATGGTTGCAAGACGAGACTGCTCATGGTTATCAGGTTCAGGTTGCTGTTCCACGAGGTTATGTCCTGAGTGGCAGTATCTCTAGCTCTGTCTTTATTCTTGCTTTGAGTCTTCTCTTTATCGTTATTTTATATGTAACCTTGAAAAAAACATTTTCGAAGTATCAAACCCAGGTTGTTGACCTAGTGGAAACAATCCATGATATTGCGCAAGGGGAGCAGGGAAAAAGAATTGATCTCACGAAAAAAGACCAGGAATTGCTTTTAATCGCTGAGACGACAAATGATATGTTGGACCGACTGGAGAGAAATATCCATGATATTTACCAGCTTGAACTGAGTCAAAAAGATGCCCATATGCGCGCCCTACAAGCTCAGATAAATCCACATTTCATGTACAATACCCTCGAGTTTATACGGATGTACGCGGTCATGGAAAACCAAAATGAACTAGCGGATATTATCTACGAATTCAGTAGTCTCCTGCGCAACAACATCTCTGATGAGCGAGAAACAACATTAAAGCAAGAAGTGGAGTTTTGTCGGAAGTACAGTTATCTCTGTATGGTTCGCTATCCAAAATCCATTGCTTACGGATTTAAGATCGACCCTGGCTTGGAAGAAATGCGCATTCCAAAATTCACCCTCCAACCCTTGGTGGAGAATTATTTTGCTCATGGAGTTGATCATCGACGTACAGATAATGTGATTAGTATCAAGGCCTTGAAAAAAGAAGGCTATGTTGAGATATTGGTAACCGATAATGGGCGTGGAATGCCTGCCGAAAAATTAGCAGAGATCCAGGATAAATTAGCTCAGAGAACTTTTGAACACACAGTGGATTATAGTGGGAAACGCCAGTCCATTGGAATTGTCAATGTGCATGAGCGCTTTGTACTCTACTTTGGTGACCGGTATGATATCAGTGTAGAATCTGTTGAAAAAGAAGGTGTTCGCTATCGAATTACCATTCAAAATGAAGAGAAAGGATAAAGATGTATAAAGTACTTTTAGTGGACGACGAGTACATGATTACAGAAGGTCTCAAACGTTTGATTCCTTTTGATAAGTGGGGTATGGAAGTCGTTGCAACAGCCAATCATGCTGACGATGCTCTGGACTACGTTCGAGAACATCCCATCGATATTGTTATTTCAGATGTCAATATGCCTGACAAGACAGGGCTTGAAATGATTGGGGAGATGAAGGAGTTGTTGCCAAATGCTTACTATATCCTCCTTTCAGGCTACCAAGAATTTGACTATGTCAAAAAAGCCATGAATCTCAATGTCGTTGATTATCTGGTTAAACCAGTCGATAAGGTTGAGCTTGAACGCTTGCTTGAAAAGATTTCCAGTCAGCTTGGTGAAAAATCTCATGAGCCAGAAATATTGAGTCAGCAACTCGATGAAGAAGCCTTCAAAACTCATCTCAGTCAAAAAGAAAATTGGTGGATTGGGCTTTCAAAAGAAAAACAAGGGAATTTTGTCATTCCCTACTACGTTCTGGGGCAAGATTGGCAAATTATCCTTGCAGATCAGGAATTTGAGGGCTTGTTGGTCATGCCTTTTGAAGCCCCTTATCAAGTCAACTTTGAAAAATGGAAGTTTAATGTAGAAAAGGCACTCTTCTATGGAACTGTTAATTTAGATCAGTCTGAAAGTCTCTTTTCTTACTACGAACCCATCTATCGAGTGATTATCCAGGGGAATCTCCAGCAGATTATCGAGGAGTTGACCTTACTTGAGAAGATTGTCTTAGAAAACACACCGAGGGTATCCATTACCAAGCAGTTGTTTACCCAGTTTGTCATGGATGTCTTTCATCTTTTTGAACATTTGAAAGCAGACGATATGACAGATATTGTCAAGAATATTCATGCCATTACAACTTTTGAGGATTTAGTCGCTTATACCAAGGAAACCTTGACATCCTTCTTCGGCCAATATCGAATGAATGAAAATGTAGTCAGCGTACTTGAAGTCATTGGTAGAGACTACAAAAAAGAACTTTCCCTCAAGGATATCAGCAAGGATCTCTTTATCAATCCCGTTTATTTGGGTCAGCTAATCAAGAAGGAAACCAATTCCACCTTTGCGGAGCTTCTCAATAAGCAACGCATCAAGGCTGCCCAGCAACTCTTGCTATCTACAAATGATAGTATTGAGGATATTTGCTATACGGTTGGTTACAGTAATGTAGGCTATTTCTATAAGGTCTTTCGAAAACTATGTGGGAAGTCTCCTAAGGCCTACCGTAAGCAGGTGGAAGCAAACTTGTAACAGTTGTTCTCCTTCGTAAAATATGCTATAATAATTAAAAAATTATGAGGAGGTTACTTTTATGAAAAAGAAACCAATCTATCTTTGGGTGTTGCTGATTTTATCAGCCTTACTCTCAGCAATGTCACTATTTGGAATCATATCTCCAGTACCTACTGCGGAGGGTATGAGCAATCTAGAAACATCAGCATCAGGTGTTAATGCTACTTATGCTAAGGAGCTCGTTGCTTACACCATTAAGGTATCGGAGCATGGCCATTCAATCTTCAGCATTCTCTTGGTTGTCTTATCTGTTATTCTGGTTGTTGTGGCTTTGGTTTTCCTTATTCGTAAAAACCTTCAATTGGCTAACTACACTTATCTTGCTTATGTCTTCGTTGCCATCGTTGGTTCTATCTACAACTTTATCGGCGTTCAGGATGCGGTTTCACTTTTTACAGACCCTAACATCCGTATGGGAGCGGAGCTTGGTGCCAAAGGTTCAGCCATTTTTGGGATCGTACTCAATGTTATCTTCCTAGCAATCGTCTTCTACAAAATGTGGCGTCAGCAAAAAGAATTAACAGAAACTCAAGAAGAGGAAGAACTTGCCTAAGAGTTGACAAAGCATAACTATCAAGATACAATCTTGGTAGTTATTTTTTATGATTCAAAAAAGGAGGAGAAAATGAAAAAAATTTCCTTAGTCTATATCAGTCTGAGCGGAAATACGGAGAGTTTCGTAACACGATTGAAGGCTTACCTATTAGAACAGTATGAGAACATTGAAGTAGAAAAAATTCATATTAAAGATTTGGTCAAGGAGGGAGAGAATTTCTTTGAAATGACCAACCCATATGTGGCTTTTCTACCGACTTATTTAGAAGGTGGCAATGGTGTTGATAATGGTGATGTGGAGATTTTGACTACTCCAGTAGGTGATTTTATCGCCTATGGAGACAATGCCAGCAAGTGTTTTGGTGTCGTAGGATCAGGCAATCGTAATTTTAACAACCAATACTGTTTGACGGCTAAACAATACAGCCAGCGCTTTGGTTTCCCCGTTCTAGCTGATTTTGAGATGCGTGGTATGTTGGGAGACATCAAGAAGGTTGCTGGGATTATTGCAGAACTTTACGAATTAGAAGCTTTGTAAGAGGCCAGATTTTCTAAGGAAGAGCATTATTCCATGGATAAAGGATTTACTCCAAAAGGGAACAAACGAAATGAATAAACTACAGAGATCATTTTTAAAGTATATAAAACGCAAACCAAGTTTTAAGGATATTATGCTATGCAGTGCCTTGCTAGTCTTAGCGAATATTCTGGTGCGGTTCTCCGCGAAATTTCTTGATGAAAGTTTGACACCTTATGGAACGATGGCATCACTAGGAATTGTTATACTGGTGGAAATCGTAGTTTCCAGAAAAAAATAGAAAAAGACTCGAGAAATGTCATCTCGAGTCTTTTTGTTAGTTGCGAATTTCGTCAACGATTTCTTTTGAAATGGGGATCCCTAAACGGTAGCCTTTATTCACGTAATCAATGACATCGTTGATATTTTCTATCGTTTGGATTTTTTCTTTGATAGTTGCACGAAAATCTTGATCTTTCAATAGTTGGTCCTGAAGCAGTCTTTGAAGTTTCTCTTTTTCATATTTGTTGACAAGAAAGAGAAAAAGAAGACTAATAACAACTAAGATATAAGCGTATTGGCTCATAAAAATTCTCCCTAAGTGATAAAGAAATGAATAGCAAGAGAAAAGCGAAAAAGATTTTCGCTTTTCAAGTAATGACAATATAGAAATTAGGCAAGCGATCGCTAATCTAAAATAGTAGATGTAATGCCCTCCGCCCCTAGTACCAAATAAAAGTCCTAGAGGTTTAGGATTGGTTGCTTAGAACGCTCTGCAATTCAGTAACTTTAAGATTGCAACATGGACCTAAACAACTCGATGTTGTTGTTTAGATAAATTAGTAAAGCGTTTAGGAAAGTCGCCTCATTTACGACGTCGTGGTCCCTAAATCGATTATATTTAGGGGCCATGACTAGTGAAGCAGTTAGTTAGTCCGCATAAAAGCAGCTAGCGTCTAACAATTAGGAACTTTAGTTCCAATAACTTCAAGATTACGACGTTTTAGGACATAAATCGATTATATTTATGTCCTAAAACTAGTGAAGTGCCTAGCCAAAGTCCGAATAGGATTTGGCGTTAGTTACTTAGACTGCTTTACAATAAAGTGATTAAAAGCCTACGACATGAGCCTAACCAAATCGATATTATTTGGTTAGGTGAATTAGTAAAGCGTTTAGGCAAATCGCCTCATTTACGACGTCGTGGTCCCCTAAATCGATTATATTTAGGGGCCATGACTAGTGAAGCAGTTAGCTAGTCCGCATATAAGCGGCTAGCGTCTAACAATTAGGAACTTTAGTTCCAATAACTTTAAGATTACGACGTTTTAGGACATAAATCGATCATATTTATGTCCTAAAACTAGTGAAGTGCCTAGCCAAAGTCCGAATAGGATTTGGCGTTAGTTACTTAGATTGCTTTGCAATCAAGTAACTTTGGCGATTTACATCTTCTCTGGTGCTTCTACGCCCAGCAAACGAAGCGCTTCTTTGAGGACAACTGCTGTTGCATAGCTGAGGGCTAAACGACTGTCGCGTTCTGGACTTTCATCCAAGATGCGAGTGTGAGCGTAATATTTGTTAAAGGCTTGGGCTAGGCTAATTGCAAATTTAGCAATGATAGAAGGTTCAAAGTTATCCGCCGCACGGTTGATAATACGTGGGAAATCTTGGATGAGTTTAATGATTTCCCAACTTTCAGCGTCGTTCAAGCTATAGTTGGCATCTGATTCAGGTTTGAAATCCGCTTTGCGCAAGATGGATTGGATACGAGCATAGGCGTATTGAACATAAGGACCAGTCTCGCCTTCAAAGGATACCATAGCTTCAAGGTCGAAGTCGTATCCATTTGTACGGTCAGTTTTAAGGTCATAGAATTTAATGGCTCCAACTCCAACAGCATGAGCGACTTGGTCTTTATTTTCAAGTTCCGGATTTTTGGCTTCAATTTGAGCTTTGGCACGGCTGATGGCTTCTGCGACAGTAGGCTCTAGCAAGATAACATTCCCTTTACGAGTAGAGAGTTTCTTGCCTTCTTTTGTTACCAATCCAAAAGGAACATGGACAATATCTTGACTCCAATCGTAACCCATCTCTTGCAAGACAGCTTTAAGTTGTTTAAAGTGAGCAGATTGTTCTTGACCAACGACATAGATAGATTTAGCAAATTGGTATTCGTTTTTACGGTAAAGAGCAGCGGCCAAGTCACGTGTGATGTAGAGAGTTGCACCGTCAGATTTCTTGATAAGAGCTGGGTGTTCAATTCCATATTTTTCAAGATTCACGACTTGGGCACCTTCTGATTCGACCAAAAGTCCTTTTTCAGAAAGGATGTCTACAACTGCATCCATCTTGTCATTGTAGAAGGCTTCCCCGTTGTAGCTGTCGAATTCAACCTTCAATTCATTGTAAAGGCGGTTAAATTCCACCAAACTTTCATCACGGAACCATTGCCAAAGTGCGAGAGCTTCCTCGTCTCCATTTTCAAGTTTACGGAACCATTCGCGTGCTTCTTCATCCAAGCTAGGGTCATTTTCAGCTTCAGCGTTGATGCGGACATAGAGTTTAAGAAGTTCATCAATTGGATGAGCTTTTACAGCTTCTTCGTCGCCCCATTTTTTGTAGGCAACAATCAACATCCCAAACTGTTTACCCCAGTCTCCCAAATGGTTGACCTTGACTGTTTGATAACCGATTTTTTGGAAAATATGTGACAAGCTATCTCCGATAACAGTTGAGCGCAGGTGACCAATAGAAAATGGTTTAGCGATATTGGGACTAGACATATCGATAACAACATTTTCTTGTTTACCAATATTTTGGTCAGCATAGTGTTCTTTTTCAGTGATAACAGCTTGTAATACTTGAGCAGAAATGGCATTTTTATCAAGGAAGAAGTTAACATAAGGTCCAGTAGCGACGACTTTTTCAAAGGCTTGGCTATTGATTTTTTCAGCGATATCTGCTGCAATCATTTGTGGAGCTTTTCTCTCAACTTTTGCTAGAGTAAAGGCAGGGAAGGCGATGTCTCCCATATCAGAGTTTTTGGGTTGTTCTAGTAAATTTAAAATAGCCTCTTGATCCAGGCTGTCAATGACGCTAGCCAATTCGCTAGCGATCAATTGTTTTGTATTCATTATAAACTCCTTTGGACTTTTCTTCTATTTTATCACAATTTTGAGGAATGATAAGAATTTTTTTGAAATATTCGGTTTTTTTGGTATAATGTTCTTATTAAATAGTTGAAAATGTTATAAATATTCACTCGAGAGGATGTTATGAGAAAAAGAGAACGCCATCAGTTAATCAAACAAATGATCACTGAGGAAAAATTAGGGACTCAAAAGGAGATCCAGGATCGGTTGGAAGCACGCAATGTTTTTGTAACGCAAACGACATTGTCGCGTGACCTTCGCGAACTGGGCTTGACCAAGGTTAAGAAAAATGACAAGGTCTACTACGTACTAGCAAATGAGACAGAGAAGATTGACCTGGTTGAGTTTTTGTCCCATCATTTGGAAGGTGTAGCAAGAGCTGAGTTTACCTTAGTTTTGCACACAAAATTGGGTGAAGCCGCAGTTTTAGCCAATGTTGTCGATGCCAACAAGGATGAATGGATTTTAGGGACAGTTGCTGGTGCCAATACCCTATTGGTGATTTGCAGAGATCAGCATGTTGCTAAACTCATGGAAGATCGTTTGTTAGATTTGATGAAGGATAGATAAGGTCTTGGGAGTCTCTCTCAAGACTATTTTTAACAAGGAGAGAATGGATGACGACAGAAAAATTATCACCAGGCATGCAACAGTATGTGGATATCAAAAAACAATATCCAGATGCTTTTTTGCTCTTTCGTATGGGTGATTTTTATGAGTTATTTTACGAAGATGCAGTCAATGCTGCCCAGATACTAGAAATTTCACTAACTAGTCGCAATAAGAATGCTGACAATCCTATTCCCATGGCTGGAGTGCCTTATCACTCGGCCCAACAGTATATTGATGTCCTAGTTGAGCGTGGCTACAAGGTGGCCATCGCTGAACAGATGGAGGATCCTAAGCAGGCAGTAGGGGTTGTTAAGCGTGAGGTTGTGCAGGTGATTACACCAGGTACAGTCGTTGATAGTAGTAAACCAGATAGCCAAAACAACTTTTTGGTGGCTATCGACCGTGACGGTCAGCAATTTGGTTTGGCATACATGGACTTAGTGACGGGTGATTTCTATGTGACAGGTTTATTAGATTTTACCCTGGTCTGTGGTGAAATTCGAAATCTTAAGGCAAGAGAAGTCGTCATCGGCTATGTCTTAACTGAAGAGGAAGAACAGATTCTCAGACGTCAAATGAATTTGGTACTTTCCTATGAGCAAGAATCATTTGAAGACATCCATCTACTGGATCCACGCTTGGTACCTGTTGAACAGGCTGCCAGCAGTAAGCTTCTCCAGTATGTCCATCGGACTCAGATGAGAGAGTTGAATCACTTAAAACCTGTTATCCGCTATGAAATCAAAGATTTCTTGCAGATGGATTATGCGACCAAGGCTAGTCTGGATCTGGTTGAAAATGCTCGCTCTGGCAAGAAACAAGGCAGTCTTTTCTGGTTGTTAGATGAAACCAAGACTGCCATGGGGATGCGTCTTCTACGTTCTTGGATTCAACGTCCTTTGATTGATAAGGAACGTATCCTTGAACGTCAGGAAGTTGTGCAAGTCTTTCTGGATTATTTCTTTGAGCGTAGTGATTTGACGGAAAGCCTCAAGGGAGTCTACGATATCGAGCGTTTGGCTAGTCGAGTTTCTTTTGGGAAAAGCAATCCCAAAGACCTCTTGCAATTAGCGACTACCTTGGGAAGTGTTCCACGAATCCGAGCAATTTTAGAAGGAATGGAGCAACCAGCTCTTGCCTATCTGATTGAACAATTAGATGCTATCCCTGAGTTGGAAAGCCTTATTAGCGCAGCCATTGCTCCGGAAGCTCCTCATGTGATTACAGAGGGTGGCATTATTCGGACTGGCTTTGACGAGACCTTGGACAAATACCGTCGTGTTCTCAGAGAGGGGACTAGTTGGATTGCTGAGATTGAAGCCAAGGAAAGAGAAAACTCTGGCATCCATACTCTCAAGATTGATTACAATAAAAAAGACGGCTATTATTTCCATGTGACCAATTCACAGCTCGGTAACGTACCAGACCACTTCTTCCGTAAGGCCACGCTGAAAAACTCTGAGCGTTTTGGGACAGAGGAGTTAGCGCGTATCGAAGGTGAAATGTTAGAGGCGCGTGAGAAATCAGCAAATCTAGAGTACGAAATCTTTATGCGTATTCGTGAGGAGGTTAGTAAGTATATCCAACGTCTTCAAGCCCTAGCACAAGGCATTGCGACAGTTGATGTCTTGCAAGGACTAGCTGTGGTAGCAGAAAATCAGCATTTGATTCGACCAGAGTTTGGGGAAGAGTCACGGATTGATATCCAAAAAGGTCGTCACGCAGTCGTTGAAAAGGTCATGGGAGCCCAAACCTATATTCCAAACAGCATCCAGATGGATGAAGACACCAGCATCCAACTGATCACAGGGCCTAATATGAGCGGGAAGTCAACCTATATGCGCCAGTTGGCGATAACAGCGGTCATGGCACAGATGGGGTCTTATGTTCCGGCAGAAAGTGCCCACTTGCCCATCTTTGATGCAATTTTTACCCGTATCGGTGCAGCAGATGACTTGGTGTCTGGTCAGTCCACCTTTATGGTCGAGATGATGGAAGCTAATAATGCCATTTCTCATGCGACTGAGCATTCTCTCATCCTTTTTGATGAGCTAGGCCGTGGAACCGCAACTTATGACGGGATGGCTTTAGCCCAGTCTATTATCGAGTACATCCATGAGCATATTGGAGCCAAGACTCTCTTTGCGACGCACTACCATGAATTAACTAGTCTTGAGACTAGTCTTAAACATCTAGTAAATGTACACGTGGCTACGCTTGAGCAAAATGGTCAGGTTACTTTCCTTCATAAGATAGAACCAGGACCAGCTGATAAATCATACGGTATTCACGTTGCCAAGATTGCAGGTTTGCCAGCAGACTTGCTAAAAAGAGCGGATGCGATTTTAACTCAACTAGAAAGTCAAGGTCAGGAAAGTCCTGCCCCAATGAGGCAAACAAGTGCCGTGACTGAACAAATTTCACTATTTGACTCGGCGGAAGAAAATCCTATTCTAGCAGAATTGGCTAAAGTAGATGTGTACAATATGACACCGATGCAAGCTATGAATCTTTTGTTAGAATGGAAGCAAAAATTATAAGTCAAAACCCACTCAAAAGACTGAGTGGGTTTCTGTTGTATTATTTTTTCTGAGCCAATAGTTGGTTGATGTGGGCAACCTTCTTTGATTCTCTTTTATAAAGAATCGTCCAGATGATGAGATATACGATTGCAAATTCTGGTACAAGTTGGAGAAGGAAAGTCCAGTGAAGTGGGAACCAGCCTGCTAGGATTGCTAAAGGTACAAAACCTAGCAACATAAGGAAGAAGTGAGTGACAGTCGCACGAAGAAGGCTCCAATCTTGAGCGAATAGACGACCGCCAAAACTAAAGAGGACTCCAATCGCTGCCCAGATAAGCAGACAGTAAAGTAAGACGAGTGATCCATGCACCTGATGTTGGGTCATGAATTGACCAATCAAAGAGTTGGGGCTGAGAGGTGTGTAGTCGCTTGGTGAGTGGATAAAAGAAAAGATAATAGATAGGATGAGGCCGATGAGGATACCAGTTGTGGCATCGTGGAAAATTTGTTTTTTCATAGTTCTAATTTCTCCTTAATAGCTTTGAGGTAACGGCGAGATGAGTAGGTGAAACTGTCGTTTTTAAGATAGATTTCAATCAAGCCGTTAGAGGTTAGTTTTAGATGACTGATAGCATCAATGTTGACAATTTCCGATTGGGAAATTTGGATAAAGGAAGCAGGTAGAATTTCACTCGCTTGGTAAAGGCGAATGTCTAGAGTGTAGGTTCGACCATCAGTTTCAGCTAAGATTTTACGGTTTTCAATATATATACGTTGAATCTTACTAATCTGAATCAAGTAGACCTGGTCTTGGAATTTTCCTTTAAGCGTTTCTTTTTTATCCAGTGATTGAACAAAGTCTTGAACTTTTTGAACTCTAGGGGACAAAGATGGTGCTTCTATGATGATTTGTTCTTCTGCATATTGTTGATCAATGTCAAGTCTGACTTTCATATTTTCTCCTTTGTAAAGTTGTAGTAGAGACCTCTTACTTACAAATCTATTAAACACCATTTTCTTTGCAATTACAAGAAGCTTTGTCTATGTGGTCGGTTGAAGAGTCTATCTGGTAGGTGATCGTTTTCATAGAATTTTTAGAGTAAAGAAGTCAAAAAATAAGAAGAAATATATTGACAAAGAGTAGAAAAACGTGGTACAATAATAGACGGTACTTTTTACTTTTGGTCTCTCAAGAGTGTACAGGGACGT
>ERZ1674051.305-NODE-305-length-13113-cov-14.643284_pt1 | contig 13113 bp, 8 predicted proteins | sample MGYA00581125_ERZ1674051 | MGnify/ENA primary metagenome ERZ1674051 (study PRJEB41354, sample SAMEA4873326) | human saliva metagenome | biome: human-associated habitat [ENVO:00009003]; feature: mouth environment [ENVO:08000002]; material: saliva material... | reverse complement strand
GCCTGAAGAATTAGCTGAATGGGGAATATATTTAGCTGAAACTCGAACAGAATAGCATATCTATAGGATTAGAAAGAGAATATTTCAATTCCTCTAATACCCCAAATTTAACTTTAATGAATTTATAGGAGTAAAAGCTAGATGTAAGCACACGTTGAGGCTGTATCACTCTTTGTACGATCTAAAAAAAAGTAGAGTAGATTTTTAGTATATTTATAGATGTGACATTGGACATTAGGAGGTATTTTATGTTAGGAGCAATAGTTGGAGATATTGTTGGTTCTGTTTGCGAATGGGACAATAATAAAACGAAAGACTTTCCATTATTTCGTGAGGATTGTTTTTTCACTGATGATACGGTTATGACCTGTGCTGTTGCAGAAGCCATTATGAATGGCGGTCAGAAGGATAACTTTATTGACGCCATGAAGAAATATGCTAGGATGTATCCCGATGCAGGTTACGGTGCGAGATTTAGTAATTGGGTTGATGGGGACGATCGTGAACCATATAATAGCTTTGGCAATGGCTCAGCAATGCGTGTTTCTCCTTGTGCTTGGGTCATGGATTGTAGTTTCTGTGCACGAACAGGAGCTTGGCCTTCCAGGAGAGCTCTTGCACGACTTTCTGCAGAGGTGACTCATAACCATCCAGAGGGTGTCAAGGGAGCTATGGCGACGTCTGATGCTATCTTTATGTGTCGCTATTACTTTGGAGGCTACTGTGGGGATTATGAGCAACCAATCAATGATAACCCTACAGAATGTAAGAGACTTATCAAGGAGCACATAGAGGAAGAGTATGGCTATGACCTATCGAAAACTCTGGATGAAATTCGTCCTACTTATCGTTTCAATGAAACTTGCCAGAATACGGTACCTCAGGCCATCATTGCCTTTCTTGAAAGTACAGACTTCGAAGATGCTATCAGAAATGCTATCTCTCTCGGCGGAGATAGTGACACTCTTGCTGCCATCACAGGAAGTATAGCAGAAGCTGCTTATGGTATACCTGATTGGATTAAGGAAAAGGCCTATACCTATCTAGATGAGCCCTTAAAGGATGTTCTAAAACAATGGGAAAAAAGGATTGTAATAAAATAATAGTGTATTATAGTGTGTAATTACTAATGTTAGAGTTGTAGTGATTAGATTTGAAGGAAGGTGGGTTATCGATGATTATATTGGAATTGTACCAAAATGATTATTCAAAAAATTTAGTCGCGTTTGATTCTTTAGATGAGGGTAAAGCTTTTGTAGCTCAAATCCCTGGATATACTTTAGAAATAGAAGATGGGTTTGAGGTGGAGTATGTGAACCCAAAATACTTGCCGGATTATATGGAAATTGTCTTTAACGGAAATATTGTCCCTTTATCTGGATTCTCATTTGAACCTGAAGAAAATGTCGAGATTATTTGGAAAGAGATTTCGAATCTATCCGAACCAAACGATAAAGTGATTGAAGGAGCTACAAAAGTCGATGCCTATGTCGTTAATAACGATGAAGTGAAAGCCTATGTAGAAGTCAGAGAAGCCAATTATCGCAAGGCAAAGGACTTTTTAGAGCGCAACGGATATGAAGTCGATAGAAGTTTTTTTGGAAGTGAAGACGGTGAAGCGATTGTCTACAGAAAAAAAGATACCGAAGATTGGCACTTCCTATGTCACTTAGACCCGCTGTTTGTAGAAATTGAAGATGTAGAAGAATATGTGGAAGAAGAGCTAGAAGAAATGCAATAGTCAACAAAAGTTCCTTGTGAGTATATATCTTTGAAGATAAAGTGCATCTAAATATTTCACTTTTACATTTCTAGGCTAGACGCTTCAAAGCTCCATTAGAGCTTTGAACTCTGCAAACAAATTTTATTAAAGAATGCTAAGAAAAATATAAAGAATAAAGTGGATTAAATCTGAAACTTTTTCATTGGTAACATCATCTATAATAACAATGGTAACATAGGTACAAATATAACTGATCTTAAGAAGAAAGTTGCTATTAGTTCAACATCAATAGTAAGGTGAGATATAACTATAGATGTTAATATAGATTTACTTATGAGTGATCTTTACTTTTTGATCTGAAATAACTAAATATCATTGGTTATTCAAGATGTTTTATTAGACGACAACGTAGATAATCGATAAAAAGTTATCTATAAGAATGATTGGTAAAGGAATTAAAAATGAGAACAAAAAATTTACCACCATATGCCCCTACTTTAATAGAGTCAACTAGAGCAATTGGATATTCACTTGAGACAGCAGTGGCTGATATTATTGATAACAGTATTGCAGCAAATGCAAAAGATGTTATTATTAATTTTTTTCCAATAGATGATGCATATATTACAATTCTTGATAATGGTAAGGGAATGACAGAGGAAGAAATTGATGTTGCTATGCAATATGGGAGTAAGAATCCAATAGAAGAGAGAAGTGAAAAAGATTTAGGCCGTTTTGGTTTAGGATTAAAAACAGCATCTTTATCACAATGTAGATGTCTTACTGTTATCTCTAAGCAAGGGAGGTATATAGTTGGACGACAATGGGATATAGATCATGTTTCCGAAGTCGGTGATTGGTCTTTAAATGTTTTGGAAGAAGAAGATATTTGGTGTATACCTCAAATTGACAAATTGGTAAAAAACGAATCTGGTACATTGGTTGTATGGCAAAAATTAGATCGTTTGAAGGCTGGAGAGTTTAATTTTGAACTATCGTTAGGTCGAAATATTGACCATGTCAGAGATCATCTTTCTCTTGTTTTCCACCGTTACTTAGCAGGTGAATCAGGTATCACAAAACTTAAAATTTCAATTAATGGCGAAAATATCAAAGGAATAGATCCGTTTTTATCTGAGAAAAGTGTTCAAGTTATGGATGATGAAACATTAGTTATTCATGGAAATAAGATATTAGTTCGACCTTATGTACTTCCTCATATATCTAATCTGTCATCTGAAGAAATAAAATTACTTGGGGGTAAAGATGGACTACGAAAACAACAAGGTTTTTATATATATAGAAACAAAAGATTGTTGGTTTGGGGGACTTGGTTCAGAATGATGCGGCAAGGAGATTTATCAAAACTTGCCAGAATTCGTGTTGATATTCCAAACACGTTAGATCATCTGTGGACTTTAGACATAAAGAAATCATCCGCATCACCTCCAGCAGAAGTTAAAAAGAACTTGGAGGTAATTATTAATCAAATTGCTGAGAGGAGTAAAAGAACTTGGACCTTTAGAGGAAAAAAAGAGGTAAGTGATACCGAAACTCATGTGTGGAATCGAATTAAAAATAGACATGGCGGATTTTATTATGAAGTTAATCGTAAACATCCGATTATGCAACAAATGATAAAAGTGAATCCTAATATAGAGGTGTCTCTAAATGCCTTGTTACAACAAATTGAGATAGGTTTGCCACTTAATCAATTATATGTGGATCTGAATAATGATGAGCAAATAACTAATAATAATGAACAGTCAGATGTAGAAATAGTTAAATCATTGCAGGAAATGATTACGATGTGTGTTGGCAAACAAGAAAAATGTAATCTACTGGATGCTATTGATTGTATTGAACCTTATTCGGCACATCATGATATAGTAGAAAAAATTAAGGAGGATATTTTGAAGAATGATTAATCCATATGTTGAACAATTAGAAAATATAATTTCCGCATTTGTTAACAATATTTATAAGGAAGTTCCACCTACAGAAGAAGAATTTCTAAAGGAAGCCACTAAGATTAGAAATGCAAATTCATCTATTATGCCGGTTTCTGATGATGAATTTGCAGAGATAATTTCTAGACTCAAGCAATCATTAGTAATCCAGATGGATATTGGGGTATATATTAATGATCGGAACAATGGACATCAATCATGGTTACCTTCAAAGAGAGCCGACCTCGATTTCTTCTTTTGGAACAGGTATAAGAAATATCTGGAACAAATGAAACATTGGAATCCGAGAGTTACAACAAATCTTGGTAAAGTTTCAGATGAAATATTAGATTTATGTGGTGATCCGTCAGAAGATCATTTTTCAATAAAAGGTCTGGTTCTAGGAGATGTACAGTCAGGGAAAACTGCTAACTACACAGCTATTTGTAACAAAGCAGCGGATACGGGGTATCGAATTATTATTGTTTTAGCAGGTATGCAGGAGAATTTGCGTAAGCAAACACAAGAAAGATTGGATGCAGAATGTACTGGAAGAAAAAGCGAATATTATCTGGATCCTAAAGCTGAACAGGGTATAAAGAATCAGCCGGTCGGAGTAGGAAGATATGGAGCAGATAAAAAAATCGTTGCGTTTACTTCTGTAACTAAAGATTTTGATAGCGGTATTCTGAGAAACAATAATTTGGGCATCGAAAATGTTAATTGTCCTGTTATTTTAGTGGTGAAGAAGAATAAAAGGATTTTGAATAACTTAATCAAGTGGCTGTCAGATAATAATACGCAAAATGCCGCCGGACAGATTGATCTTCCGCTTATGCTAATTGATGATGAGGCTGACAACGCATCAGTTAATACGAAAGACGAAGATTCTCAGCCTGCTGCAATTAATGACTGTATCAGACGTTTATTGAATTTATTCAGTAAAACTACTTATTTAGGTATTACAGCAACGCCTTTTGCAAATATTTTTATTGATCCGGAAAAAGACGATGATCTCTTTCCAGCTGATTTTATTTATGCGCTGTCTGCTCCTACTAATTATATTGGCGCGGATAGGATATTTGGTGAAAATTCTGATAGCGATCACATGCTCCAAGAGATTGATATAGAAGAGTTAGAAGCGTGCTTCCCTCCGAAACATAAAAAAGACTTTGTGGTAGAAGATTTACCAGGGGATCTATATGAAGCCGCATATTATTTCTTGTTGCTAAATGCAATTCGTGACTATAGAGGTGATCTTACAGAACATAGATCTATGATGGTACATATAAGCCTTTATACCAATGTTCAAAATCAGATACAAGAAATGCTGAATGTTTGGTTAGATCAGGTAAAATCGGATGTTAGAAACTATGCTAAATTACCACTTTCTCAAAGTGAAAAAATCAGAAACATAAAAGCAATGCATGTTGTTTGGGACAAGTACCATTTGAGCGGAATTGTGGGAATAGAATGGGAAAACTTGCTTAAAAATTATTTGCATAAGGCAATTTCCCCTATTGAAGTTCGTGCGGTAAATATGAAAACTGGTGCTGCAAGCTTAGACTATTTTAATCATAAAAATGATGGTTTACGAGTGATTGCAGTAGGTGGAAATAGTATGTCTAGAGGTTTGACGTTAGAGGGGCTTGGCGTAACATATTTCCATCGTAATACAAAGATGTATGATACTTTGTTGCAGATGGGGCGTTGGTTCGGATATAGACCAAACTATGGGGATGTTGCAAAGGTATGGATGACACCAGAAGCAATCGATTGGTACGGACAAATTACTAGAGCAACAGCTGAACTTAAGGAAGAAATCTCGAAAATGAGAAACGCGAATCAAACTCCTAGAGACTTTGGACTGAAAGTTCGACAAGATCCTGGCGCATTAATCGTGACCGCGCGAAACAAAATGCGTACAGCAACTGATTTGACGTGTCCTGTTACAGTCTCTGGTAATTTACTTGAGACACCTAGATTAAAAGCATCAAAAAACATTTTGGCTTTAAATGAGACAGCATTCAAGAATTTTGTAAATTCATTGAGTAGTATTGGAGATAGATTTTTCGATGAAGAGCGTACGAGAGGACATTATTACTGGAAAAATGTTCCTGGGGATAATATTGCTCAATTATTGTTAGATTTCGAGACAAATCCATGGCATTTGAGTTTCAATGGTAGGGCACTTGCGGAATTTATAGAGAGTCATCGTTGGAGCAATGGATGGGATGTAGTATTGATAAAATCTGGAACTGGTATTCCATACGATGAGACGTTGCAGTGTGGTGAAGAAATATTAGAGATCGAAGGGACAGAAAAAAGAAAAATTTTAGCTGATAAGAAAATGATCAGTGTGAGTGGTACTAAGTTACGTGTTGGAGCTGGTGGATGCACACGAATTGGATTAACGAAAAAAGAGATGCAATATGCGGAAGAAGCATATAGAAACATACCAGGAAATGAGAATAAGAAAAATATTCCGGACAAAGCGTATTTGATAGACAACAGAGATCCTATTTTAATGCTACATATAATACAAGCCGACTATTCAAAGTCTGAGAATAAAGATTTACCTGAATTTTTATTTGCGTTAGGAGTGGGATTCCCTAACACTAGTGGCTCCACTGAAACTGCAAATTATAAGGTTAACTTAATTGAGTTGCGAAATTGGGTGGACGTTTATGACAATTATGATGACGATGAGGATATGTAATGAGTGGTAAAGAAAATGAATTAAGAGAAAAGTGGAATACTATTAATTACTATTCTGGCGGAGCATTGAAATTATCTGTAAAGCATCCGCTTGAGTGGTATGTTCGATATGCAACGCCGGAGCATAAGTCTGTCGTAATAGTGAGCCAAAAGGCAATTAAAAAAATAGATTCGTCAAAATGTATCGATGCTTCATGTAATCAGAGGAAGGATGGAAAATATGCAATTTCCTTTACATTGATGGATCGAAAACAGGAAGATGTTTTCATTACAATGGCAGGAGATATTATCGAGTATTCCAATGTAGAAACTGATGATATTGCATTGCTTAAGGTATTGCGCAGATATAACGCATGGTTAAAACTATTAGACCATAAAAGCAATGCGGTATTAGGTAGTAATACACAGAAAGGTCTCATTGGAGAGTTGTTGTTCCTGCAGGAAAAGATAGAAAATGGAATGCTACCGTCTGTTGCTTTAGCAGGCTGGGTTGGTTCAGAAGGAGCAGATCAAGATTTTGTATATGCAGATTGTTGGCATGAGATTAAATCTACAGGTGCTTCATCTTCAGAAATATCAATTTCTTCTGTTGAGCAATTAGATAGAAATGATGAAGGAGAATTGGTTATTTATCGTATCGATAAATGTGCACCGGATCAACCAAAATCATTCACGTTATATGGATTGGTTCATGAGGTAATAGAGTTGATTTCACGACACGGCGAAAATCCAGATGAGCTAATATTAAAACTTGGCGCTGCAGGTTATATTGACATGAAAGAATATGATAAACAGCATTTTAGTGTGTCATCAAAGCAAGTATACACTGTAAATGAATCATTTCCGAGAATACGGAGAGTTGATGTTCCGACAGAAATAACGAATGCTGTTTATCAGATAGATATCCCTAGCATAAAAAGCTGGGAAAAGTAACGAAAATGGGAGGATGTTAGCATGGATTCTACCGAATTTAAAAAAGATTTTATAGAGAGTATAAAAACTGCTGCAGCAGTTACAGGAGAAGGGTCATGTGCATCCTTTGTAGATAATATGGCGCAGTATCTAATTGATGCTGAGACGTTATCAGATTTCACACCGTCTTTTTATAAAGGCAAAAGTGGGCGTAGTAATTATAGAGTAGACGGTTATGTATACGATGAATTCGATAATACGATGAATCTTATTATTGCGGATTTTGATGGTAATGATTTGGAACGCCGACTTACCGGAACAGCTGCGAATAAGGATTTTGGCTTGCTTATGAAATTTCTTGATGCAGCATTGACAACTAATTTATATCAAGAAATAGAGATGAGTACACCATGTGCAGACTTAGTAGATCTTTTAAGGTATAACAAAAAGGCGATTCGTAAATATCGTTTTCTTGTATTTACCGATGCAGATATGAGTGCTGCTATAAAGGCCGTAGAAATTGATGACTATAATTCTATTCCGGTAGAAGGTCAGATATGGGATATTGATCGTTTGTTCAGAGTCTGTTGTTCAGAGCAAGGCCGTCAGATTATTGAGATTGACTTTAAGGAATATTGTGGTGAAGGTATTCCGTGTATAGAAGCTAGCTCAGCGTCTACAGAACAGTACAGTAGCTATCTGGGAGTAATTCCTGGAACTGTTTTGGCTGATATATATGACAAGTATGGAAGTAAACTTTTGGAGGGAAATGTCAGATCATTCTTATCTACTAAAGTGGCGGTCAATAAGAAAATAAGAGGTACTATCTTGAACAATCCGCAGATGTTTTTTGCGTTTAATAACGGTATATCAGCAACTGCAATGGATGTTGAGATAGAGGATACAAACCATGGAAGATTTATCACATTTGTTAGGGATTTTCAGATTATTAATGGTGGACAGACAACGGCCTCTATTTCAAATGCAAGATATAAAGACAAAGCAGATTTGTCATCTATTTTTGTGCAAATGAAATTGACTTCAATTGATGAATCAACACCAGAAGAGTCAGACGAGTTGATCAGAAATATTTCTAGATCATCAAACAGTCAGAATAAGGTTAGTGATGCAGACTTTTTTGCATCTCATCCATTTCATCGTCGTATGGAACAAATATCAAGACACTTATTTGCACCGGCATCTGAAGGCGCACAGTATGAAACGAAATGGTTTTATGAAAGAGCAAGAGGACAATATCTGCAAGAACAAATGCGCTTGACACCTGCAAAGAAAAAACAATTTGAGTTGCAACATCCTAAAAATAAGGTAATTAAGAAAACAGATCTTGCAAAGGTTCAGAATACATGGAGAGGATTCCCTCAGGTTGTAAGTAAGGGTGCGCAGACCAATTTTAATTCGTTTGCAGAGTACATTGATGAGCAATGGAATGCAAATGAGGAACAGTTTAATGAGAGATATTTCCAAACTACTGCAGCCTTGATTCTTTTGTTCCAATATTTAGAGAAGACTATACCAAAACAGCCTTGGTACGAGGGTGGATACCGTGCAAATATCATATATTACACATTGGCACAATTTAGAAGATTGTTACATAGCCAATATCAAGGACAAGAACTTGATTTGATGTTGATATGGAATAGGCAGAGTGTGCCTGAACAAGTGGGTACAGTTTTAATAGCATTGGCAGAGTTGGTCCTTCTACGAATAACTGATCCGTCAAGAAAAGTCGCAAACGTTACTCAGTGGTGTAAGAGAAATGATTGTTGGGAAGATGTAAAGAAGATACATATTGATATTCCTGAAGATATTGAGAACTGTTTAATTACTATCGATGAACAGAAGGTTGCACAGAAATCCGCTAAGAAAGAGCAAAAGGTTGTAAATGAAATTCAGGCACAGACAACGGTTGTTAATTATCCTGTAGAAATGTGGATGCGATTATCGGAGTTTGTTGTTAGAAATCATATGGTTACACCTACAGATGTGTCTGCATTAGCGATTGCATGTAAAATGCCTGCTAAAATACCAAATACATATCAATGCAAACGTTTACTTGCATTGTTGCGCAAAGCCTCCGAAGAAGGCTTTAATACTGAAGCGTAAGATGGAGGAACTATGTTTAATACAATAGATTTGTTTGCAGGTGCCGGAGGATTGAGCCTGGGATTTATGCAAACAAAAAAATTCGATATAAAAGTTGCATATGAATTTAATCCTGCAATGCAGGAAACCTATAAGAAAAATCATTCGGGAGTAGCTGTATTTGGTGATGTTAGAGATGCTAACTATGCAGAAATAAAAGAAAAATATGGCGATATTGATGTTGTGATTGGAGGACCGCCTTGTCAGGGATTTTCTAATGCAAATAGGCAAAAGAATCATGCAATTAGTCAGAATAATTCCCTGGTGAAACAGTATATTAGAGCAATCTTGGAATTAAGACCAAAAGCATTCGTAATGGAAAATGTGAGTATGCTTAGATCAGATGTTCATAGATTCTACTTATGTGAGGATGACCTAGAATTAGTGGATAGCAATGTGATTGAAACTGCTAATACGGAGTTGGCTTTACTGGATGCTGAGTTTATGTTTGATGGGGCGATTAATGTTGTGCAGTCTGAGCAAGAAATTGCTCGATATAAATGGGATGATTTTGATTATCTCGAGTTGAACGTCATCTATAAAGCGTCTAAGAATGTAACCAAATTTAAAGATGTATTGGAAAAGCACAGACCGCGTTTGATAAAAATATCAGAAAAGCACACCGAGCGAAATGAAGATGATTTCATTATCAACGCTGATAATGTTGCGTTTAATGCAATGCTGGATTATTACGCTGGAAAAATAGAAGAATCTCAGATCAAGACACTAATTGAACCGGCAATTATGTACCAAAGAATGATAAGTAAGGCGCAGGAAATATTTGAAAACGATATTGTGGTCGATAGCTATACCGACAATAAAGGACTGATAGCTAATATACGTTCATATGCAGTTTTTGATTATTTAAAGGCAAAGCTAAAGGGGACCAATGATGACGACGGATATGCAATTTCGGCAGATGTTCTTTCTGCAACTCAATTTGGAGCTCCGCAAAAAAGAATGCGTTTTGTAGTAATGGGTATTCGTAAAGATATTACTGATGAAGTGAAACTTCCGGAAGGAAAATTTAAAGATAGTCCATATAGGACAGTTGCGGACGCGATTAAAGATTTAGAAGATATTGAGCCGGTCTATAATGTATCTGATGATAAAAATGGCATAAAGCTACAAGCTAAAACTGATTTAAGTGATTTTGCTCAGGCACTTCGTGATTCTAAGATATTGCATAATCATATTATAACGAAAACGACACCAACAGCTATGGAGCGTTTTAAAGCGTTAGATCAGGGACAAAATTTTCATTCCTTATCTGATGAAATGAAAACAAACACTTATACAGATGTTACAAGAACCCAGAACACGATCTATCTTCGTTTAAAATACGATGAGCCGTCCGGTACCGTTGTCAATGTGCGTAAATCAATGTGGGTGCATCCTACAAAAGACAGAGCGGTAAGTATAAGAGAAGCAGCTCGTTTGCAGACCTTTCCGGATAGTTTCATTTTTTGTGGAACAAAGGATAAGCAATATCAGCAGGTGGGAAATGCGGTGCCGCCTATAATGGCAAAAGCTATAGCAAAGAAATTAGCTAACCAGCTTAATAAAGCATTATCAAAGAACTAAGGAGATACTTATGAGCCGAAGAGCATACTATTTTAATTCTATAACCAACTTTATATTAGAGGATGATGAGTCTGTTCTCGGTCAATTATTGATTAATGACGAGTTTGAGACTACCGATCTCCAAAAGATGGCTTGGAGATCGGAGATTCAAATTTTAAAGGAACAATTAGTCAAATTTTCTCAAGGTGACATTATTTTCGAATATACTATACCAAGAATGGGACACAGAGTAGATGTGATATGCATAATAGAGGGGATTATTTTTCTCCTAGAGTTTAAAGTGGGAGATAAAGAGTACAAGAAAACTACCACAGATCAGGTGATGGATTATGCATTGGATTTGAAATACTTTCATGATAAAAGTAGGGCAAGGTATCTTGTTCCGATCAATGTTTCAACGAAGGCGGCAGAGAAACAGAATGAATATTACTGTATGGCAGATAATATTTATAACACTCTTTTTTGTAATGAAGACAATATTGGCAGTACTATTCGAAAAACTATTTCGATAATTAATGATACGTCATTATCTGCACTGGAGTGGATAAATTCAAGATACGCTCCTACACCGACCATCATTGAAGCTGCGCAAGCATTGTATAGAAAACATGGTGTTGAAGATATTTCTAGGAATGATGCTGGTGCAAAGAATTTAACGATAACAACAGAGGCAATTTCTAATATAATTGATCAGTGTAAGATAAACAACGAGAAAGCTATATGTTTTGTTACAGGAGTCCCTGGTGCTGGAAAAACACTTGCTGGCTTGAATATAGCAAACGAACGTCATCATTTTAACGAAGATGAACATGCTGTTTTTCTTTCCGGAAATGGTCCACTGGTTGATGTTTTGCAAAATGCGCTCGCAATAGATCGCGTGGATAGAGAAGGCATAACTAAGAAAAGTGCCCTTCGAGAAACGAAAGCTTTTATTCAAATTATTCATAAGTTTAGAGATGAGGCTTTGACTACGGATATAGCACCAGTAGAGAAGGTTGCAATTTTTGATGAGGCTCAAAGAGCATGGAATAAAGAGTCGCTCACTGATTTTATGAAGCGGAAAAAAGGGATACCCGATTTTAATCAGTCAGAACCTGAATTTTTGATTAGCATTATGGATCGACATAGAGATTGGGCCGTTATAGTTTGTCTTGTAGGTGATGGACAAGAATTATATAATGGTGAAGCAGGGATTCAGGATTGGTTTGAAACTTTGGCAGATAATTATCCAGACTGGAAGATATATCTGCCGGATAAAATAACAGATACAGAATACGTAGGAAAATCAGATATCTCGACATTATTGCATGGACGAGAGTATTACTGCATTTCTGATTTGCATCTAGGTGTTTCGTTACGCTCGTTCAGAAGCGAAAAGTTAGCTCTTTTTGTGAAACTGTTGTTAGATGAAAGGGCGGAAGAAGCTCAAAATGTTTTTTGCGAGCTTAAACAATCATATCCGATTTTTCTGACACGAGATTTTGAAATTGCAAAAAAATGGGTGAAAGATCAGGCTCGTGGAACAGAAAGATATGGACTTTTAGCAAGCTCAGAAGGAAAAAGATTGCGAGCTGAAGGTATATGGGTTCCATCAGATATAAATCATATAGGGTGGTTTTTGAATGGGAAGGACAATGTTGATTCATCGTATTACTTAGAGGTGACCGCGTCTGAATTTAAAGTGCAAGGTTTAGAGGTTGATTATGCAATACTAGCATGGGATGCTGATTTTAGATATACGACTGAAGGTTTTGATTATTTCAAGTTCAGAGGCACGAAGTGGAATCATGTCAATCAGGAACAAAGACAGAGATACCTAAAAAATGCTTATCGAGTTTTGCTAACCAGAGCAAGACAGGGATTGATTATATATGTTCCTGAAGGTTCAGAAGAAGATCCATCAAGAAACAGGGATTATTATGATAAAACTTTTCAATATTTGAAGAGTTGTGGAATAGAAGAGTTACAAAATGATAATTAAAAGGATACTAAATATAAAATTTGAATTACTAGTACAACTTGAAATGATCATCGGATAAGTTATTAAAAAAATAATTAATTTAT
>ERZ1674051.303-NODE-303-length-13173-cov-7.788459_pt1 | contig 13173 bp, 7 predicted proteins | sample MGYA00581125_ERZ1674051 | MGnify/ENA primary metagenome ERZ1674051 (study PRJEB41354, sample SAMEA4873326) | human saliva metagenome | biome: human-associated habitat [ENVO:00009003]; feature: mouth environment [ENVO:08000002]; material: saliva material... | reverse complement strand
GGTTCTTACCACCTGCTTGAGCCATATCAGGACGGCCTCCGCCTCCACCTTGGATTGCCGGAGCAATTGCCTTAATGATATCGCCTGCTTTTAATCCTTTTGCATTTGCGTCTTTAGATACGGCTACTAAAAGGTTCGCTTTATCCGAAGAGGCTGTACCTACTACAAAGATATCGCTAGCTCCTTTTTGTCTCCATGTATCTGCTAATTGACGTAATTCATCCATCTCTTTATTTTCAAGAGCTACAGTGATGAATGAAGTTCCATTTACTTCTTCTACATTGTTGAAGATATCTGCTACTTCAGCTTTCATGATTTTAGCTTTTAATTTCGCAATTTCTCCGTTTGCTTCTTTCAATTCTTGACCTAAAGTAGCAACGCGTTCTACAACAGTATCTAATTGGATGGCTTTCACTTCACCAGCCACTTGTTTTAATAAGTTTTCGTGATGGCTTAATAAGTCAAAAGCTTCTTTACTTGTGACAGCTTCGATACGACGAACGCCGGCACCGATACCAGATTCAGAAACAATCTTGAACAATCCGATTTCTTGAGTATTCGCCACATGGATACCACCACAAAGTTCGATTGACCAGTCACCAATGTTGACCATACGAACTAATTTACCGTATTTTTCACCAAAGAGTGCCATTGCCCCACGGCTCTTCGCATCTTCAAGAGTTGTTTCAACAGTAATAACTTCTAAACCAGCCCAAATTTTCTCGTTTACGATACGTTCCATTTCAGCTAATTCTTCAGAAGTAACTTGTCCAAAGTGACTGAAGTCGAAACGTAATCCAGTTGGTGTTACAAGAGAACCTGCTTGGTTTGCATGAGTTCCTAGAACATCTTTTAATGCTTGGTGTAATAAGTGAGTTGCTGTGTGGTTTTTAATGATTTTAGCACGTTCAGATGCATCCACCACTAATGTGTAAGTTGCGTTTACTTGTAAGTCGCCTAACACTTCAACTGTGTGTAATGGTTGTCCGTTAGGAGCTTTCTTCACTTGTAAGACATTTGCTACAACGGTACCGCTGGCATCTTGGATTGTACCGTGGTCGGCTAATTGTCCACCCATTTCAGCATAGAAAGGTGTACGGTCAAATACTAATTGAGCATGCGCATCTTTATGTGCAGATTCAACTAATTCATCATCCACAACAATCGCTTTTAACACGCCTTCTTCAGTTGTTGAAGCATATCCAACGAATTCACTCTCTACAGTGATATCACGTAATACTGCAGATTGTACGTTCATTGATGTTTCTGTATTACGAGCAGCACGCGCACGGTCTTTTTGTGCTTGCATCTCTGCTTGGAATCCTTCTTCATCAACTGTGAAACCATTGTCGCTTGCGTATTCTAATGTTAATTCATATGGGAATCCATAAGTATCATATAGTTTGAACGCATTTTCGCCAGAAAGTGTTGTTTCGTTTGCTTCTTTCATGTCCGCAAAAATAGTTTCTAAGATGGCTAAACCATCGTGAATTGTTTCTTGGAAACGATCCTCTTCGTTGGCAATCACTTTTTGAATGAATTCCATGTTTTCAGTTACTTCTGGATAGTAACTATGCATAATTTGAGCTACTGTTGGAACTAATTTAGTTAAGAATGAACCTTGAATTCCTAAACGTTGTCCGTGCATTACTGAACGACGGATTAAACGACGGATGATATATCCACGACCTTCGTTTGAAGGAAGCGCGCCATCCCCAATCGCAAAGCTTACTGCACGAATGTGGTCAGCGATAACTTTGAAGGATACATCCGTTTCTTTAGATTCATTGTATTTCTTACCAGTGCTTAAGCTTTCTAATTGCTTAATAATTGGCATAAATAAGTCTGTTTCGAAGTTTGTTGGTGTATCTTGGATAACAGAAACGACACGTTCAAGACCCATCCCCGTATCGACGTTCTTATGTGGTAATGGTGGGTATGACCCATCTGGCATATGGTTGAATTGAGAGAATACTAAATTCCAAATTTCTAAGTAACGTTCGTTTTCTCCTCCAGGATAGTTTTCTGGATCATCTTCTGCTAAGTTATTATATTTTTCTCCACGGTCGTAGAAAATCTCAGTATCTGGACCACATGGGCCTGCACCGATATCCCAGAAGTTATCTTCTACTGGAATGATATGATCTTCAGGAAGACCAACTTTATCCATCCATAATGATTTTGTTTCTGGATCTTTTGGATAGTAAGTAACGTATAGACGATCTGGATCAAGTGCTAACCATTTTTCACTTGTTAGAAATTCCCATGCCCATGGAATTACTTCTTCTTTGAAGTAGTCCCCGATTGAGAAGTTCCCCATCATTTCGAATAATGTATGGTGACGAGCTGTGTGTCCTACGTTTTCGATATCGTTTGTACGAATACTCTTTTGAGCATTTGTAATACGTGGAACTTCTGGTGTTTCCGTTCCATCGAAGTATTTCTTAAGAGTGGCAACCCCTGAGTTAATCCATAGTAATGTTGGATCGTTAACAGGAATTAAGCTCGCACTTGGTTGAACCTTATGTCCTTTTTCTTGGAAGAAATCAAGGTACATTTGACGAATTTCGCTACTTGATAATTTTTTCATCTTCATTCTCCTTCTTTTTGTAAATAAAAAAACTGCCCCATTGCTGCAAGGGCGTCCTACCGCGGTACCACCTTGCTTACAATGAAACAGCTGTTCATTCATCTCTAATTCCGATAACGCTGGAAGGGCGTTTGTATTTCTACAAAGTTTTCAATCGGGAGCACGATTTTGATGGCTATTTTCACCAGACAAGCCTCTCTAATAAGTAAAATCTCAATCCGATTGCTTACCTTTAGAAGTATACGAAAAGCGCCTAGTTTTGTCAACTATTCGCATGTCCTTCTTCTTTTAATGGAAGGTGTAAATACACTTTGGTATATGCATTTGTCTCAGATTCAATTTCCATCGAAAAAGCTTCTCCGAAAAAGAGCGTCAATCGTTCTTTGATATTCTTAATACCAACTCCACCAAGTTCTTTTGTACTCGTTGTATTTTCTTTTATTCCTACCCCATTATCCGCAATACAAATATCTATAAAAGTATCTCTTTTAGACACAGTAATCGTAATTTTCCCAGGGCGTTCTGACTCTTTAATCCCATGATAGATTGCATTTTCTACGAGTGGCTGCAGAACGATTTTTGGAAGCTTGATATCAGGAATATCATCAGGTTCGAAAATAGTATATTCCAATTTGTCTCCATATCGTTCCTTTTGAATAAACAAATATTGACGGACATGCTCGATTTCTTGGCGTAAGGTCACTATTTCTTCTCCAGCATTCAAGGAAAGTCTAAAGTAATTAGAGAGCGCCTTCGTAATGTCTACTACCTTTTGATGGTCTTGAAACTCTGCCATCCAAATAATGGTATCCAGCGTATTATACAAGAAGTGCGGATTAATTTGACTCGTTAACGCCTTTAATTCATAGATGCGGGTCAATGCTTCTTGCTCTTTTTCTTCCTTCATTAAAGTCTCGATTCTCTCGAGCATCTGATTAAAGGTACCTGCTAGCGCTTGGAATTCTTGAGCTCCTTTTTGTTCTGCTCGAATAGTCGTGTCGCCTTCTTCTACTCGTCTCATCACTTGTCCTAGTCTTTTAACAGGTAGTAATTGATAACGTATCAATGTAAAAATACCCAACATACAAATAAGTAAGCTAAGCACTCCAACAACACTGACAATCCCAAGTAGTTTTACTGAGTCTTCTTTAAACCGACTAAATGAGCTAACACCTACTAAGATCCAATCGCTATTTTCAATAGGGCTTTTATGAACAAAAAAATCATCAGACACCATTGAATCCATCGGACTATTGGATATTTCTTGTACCGACATTTGCTTATCAACTGACTCGAAAGCCTCCGAATCCGGATGATAAATAAGTGTACCGTCCTTTTGGATGACAAAAGCATACCCATTTTCCCCTAGAGAAAGTTCTTTCACATATTTTTCTAGTTCGTGATAATCCACATCTAAGCGTATAACGCCAAGATTTTCTCCTGCGTTGCTTTTAACTTCCTGACTAATAGAAATTACGATTTGATTATTTTGATTCTTGATAGACTGAATGATTGGAACATTCGAGTGCTCTAGAGCATCTTGATACCATTTTTGGGCCATCATATCCGCTGAAGTCACCATTTCCTCTTCCATCCCGGTCGTAACTAATCTTCCATCTTTCGTCACCAATCGTATCGATACAAAATCCGGATGACTCTTCAGCATTGTCTCAAGCCATTCATGGATTGCCGCTTCATTTTCAGCTGATGTTTGACTGGCAAAGTCCTTTATTGCCTGCGACTGTGATAAAGATCTTGAAGTAGATTTTAAATTCGAAACGTACTGTTCGATATATTTGGAACTTGTATCAATCTCATGAATGGTATGGTCTTCTACTTCACGATGAAAAACCTCGCTACTTTTTATAAAATAGAAGCTTCCAATTAAAACTACCATGGCAAAAAGCATGATACTTAAATAGGCAAATAATCTTGTTGCAAGAGACTGTTTTTTCATATTTTTGCCCCACTTCTAAAACTTTTAGGGGAAACGCCGACAATCGACTTGAATCGATAAGAGAAATAGTTCATATCTTCTATTCCAACAGATAATGCCACCTCATAAATCTTCATGTCGGTTGATAATAAGAGACGCTTTGCTCTTTGAATCCGTTGCTGGGTCACATACTCTTGAAAGGACATTCCAAGTTCTTTTTTGATTAAAAGGCTAAGGTAGTTCGTACTGAATCCTAATTGCTTTGCAAGTTCACCTAGCGCTAAATTTGGATTTGATAATCGCTCTAAAATCAGCTTCTCGAAATGAAGAGTTCCCGAAGAGGCGTCCTCTTCACTTGCTAATGCCAATAGTTCCCGTTGGCGCTTTTCTTCGTTGAGCTTGGCTACAACTTTCACCAATAAAGCTTCGATTTCTGATTTCGTCACTGGCTTTAAAATATAATCTTCTACTCCAATTTTCACTGCAGATAGTAAATAATCTACATAATCATACCCCGTTAAGAAGATAATTCTCATTTGCGGATATTCTGACCTCACCAATTGCGCAAGAGTAATGCCATCCATTTTCGGCATATTAATATCTGTCAGTAAAATATCCGGCGCTTCTTCTCGTATTTTTTCCAGTGCTTGCTCCCCATTTTCTACTTCCTGAACCGTTGAAATGCCCAGTGATTCAAAATCAATTAAGGAAGCAATCCCTCTACGAATAATTGGTTCATCTTCAACTATTAAGATTGAATACATCTTATTCCCCTCCTTTCTCCATTATACTTCTATTTATAACGGTTTTAAATCCATTTTTCACTAAAAAAGTGCTTCTCTAAAGAAGAATAACTTAGAGAAGCACTGAGTGGTTATTTGACGAAATCTATTAAATAACCATATCCATTGGCTTCCATCTCATTGAGTGGGATGAATTTGATGGAAGCACTATTGATACAAAAACGAAGTCCACCTTTTTCTTTTGGACCATCTTCAAAAACATGTCCAAGGTGTGAATCGGCTACCCTACTTCGAACTTCAACACGTTTCATATTAAAGCTAGTATCCTCATGATAGGTCACAACTTCTGAAGAAATCGGTTTTGAAAAACTTGGCCAGCCGCAGCCAGAATCGAATTTATCTTTGGAAGAAAAGAGCGGTTCTCCTGTAACTACATCTACATAAATTCCTTGTTCATGATTATCCCAATATTCATTTGAAAATGCTCTTTCCGTTTTATTTTCACGAGTAACTGCATATTGTTCCTTTGTAAGTGTCGCTTTTAGAGTTTCTTCGTCAGGTAGTGGATAAAGACTTGCATCAATTACTGGATCATTAGCCTTTTTAACGTCAATGTGGCAATATCCATTTGGATTCTTTTTCAAGTAATCTTGATGATAATCCTCTGCTACAACGAAATTTTTTAAAGGTTCAGTTTCAACGGCTAATTTCTTACCAAAGGATTCTTCTTTTTCCTTCATGACTTGTTGAATAATGGCACTATCTGCCTCATCAACATAATAAATACCTGTACGATATTGTCTTCCTGTGTCATTCCCCTGTTTATTCACAGAAAATGGATCAATGACTCTAAAGTAATACAATAATAACTCGCGTAGGGAAATCTTATCAGCATCATAAGTAACATGAATCGTTTCCGCATGATCTGTATCATGAATGAGCTTATAATTGGTCGTTTCAACCTTTCCATTTGCGTATCCACTCACAACATCAATAACACCATTAATTCTGGAAAAGTATTCTTCTAATCCCCAAAAACATCCACCAGCTAAATATATTTCTTTCATATTTTCACCTTCCTTATTCATTTCACCAGTAGTGCTATCTGTTTCAATTAGTTTGGTCACCTTATTTGAGATTTCATCAGCCTTTGAATCCTTTGCAAAGGTACTTCCTTTGGCAAAATAAGCCAATCCTAAAAGAATGATGACAACGGCAAAGAGTGTAACCACTAATTTTTTATCCATAGGAAATTCTCCTTTCTTATAGGCTTTCTAACGTTTTTACGATATCGTCATTAGAAACGTGTCCGGGTTGAACTCTGACAACTTTTCCATTGGCATCGATAAATGCTGAGGTTGGATATCCCACGACTCCAAGTTTCTTCAAGAATTGACCGTCTTTATCTACGAGTACTGGTAATGAATGGTAGTCTACCCCCATAAACCATTCTTTGAAGTCCTCTAAAGATTTTTCGCGGTTCACACCAGGTGCAATGACTGTAAGGACCACTGAATCTTTTGGTGGCATTTCAGAAAGTTGTGTGATGTCCGCTAGTCCAGATAGACAAATTGGGCACCATGAAGCCCAGAATTTTATATAAACTTTTTTTCCTTTATAGTCTGCTAGTGAAACTTCTTTTCCATCTAAAGTTGTAAAGGTAGACTGTGTCATATCATCCATTTCTCCCATCTGTTTGTCCATCTTCTCATCTTTTGAACTCATGTTATCCATTTTATCCATTTTTTCACCACTCATCGAGCTCATCATTTCAGTGGTTTCTTTCATGTCTTTAGTATCCATGCCCATTTGTGAATTTTGACAAGCGCCTAAAAGCACTGTACTAAATAATGCAATCATCAATTTTGTTTTCATCTTCATTCCTCCTAATTTTTAATGGAAAACTTGTGACAGTTGAGAAAAGATAATCGATGCTCCCATAATAACAATCACGAGTCCTCCGATTTTTTTAAGTAATAATAATCGTTTCTTAGCAAGGTTAAACCATTTAAACGCTACGGTTGAAGCAGCAGATAAGATTAAAAACGGAATAACCAAGCCTAATATATATAAGCAAAGTAAGAAAATACCATAAGTGCTGCTGGCTTGTTGCGTGGAGATAAGCGTTAGGACCGCACTTAGTACTGGTCCCACACAAGGTGTCCATCCGAAGCTGAAGCTGAGTCCTAATAAGTAACTACTCCATAGCGATTTTTTATCTTTGATTTCAAACTGAACTGTTTTTTGTTTTTGTAAAAATAGTAAATGGAACAGTTCCATTTGGTGCAATCCCAATAGCACAATCACGACTCCCAGTGTGATATTAAACCAAGGATTGTAAATCAGACTTCCTAATGCAGTTGCCGCAAATCCTAAGAAGAAAAAGACTGTTGAAATTCCAGCGATAAAGATGACTGTACGAATCATTGGCTTCCAATAGATCTCTAATTTACCAATCTTCAGGTGAGGTCCGTCCTGTTCACTCATTAAAACACCAAAATAGACTGGAAACAGCGGTAGCACGCACGGAGAAAAAAACGAGAATAAGCCCGCTAAAAATACGCTTCCCCATAATACAAAATCCATAAAATCCCTCCTTAATTTGTATCTTTAGTATACTTCTGGAAGAATCGTAAAAACATAGATTTTCCACACATAAAACTTGATTATGATACGATGATTCAAAAGAAAACAAAAAAGCCACGTGGGTTTTCACCCACGTGGCTAAATCATTTATCTATTAGAAGAATAAGCTATTATTCTTTTCTGCTTGGTAGTTTTGACGTACTCGGTTACCAGCACCTGGTTCCACTTGTTCTAACGCTGACTCAATAATTTGTAATGATTCATCGTATTTGAATGTGTGGTTGAATAGGTCAAGCGCACGACCAATCGCTGTTTCGATTTCAGGATGTGATAAACGGTAACGGTTCGCATGTTGAATCATATACTCCGTTAATTGTGCATTATCAACAATTTGTTCTGTGAAGATATCTAATTTTTCAACATCTTCTTCAATCACGTTGTTTGCCGCATTAATTTCGTTCATATCTAGTTTCACACGATCCATCTTTTGCCATAATTGCTCAATACGGTTACTTGTTGCAAAGAACAATTCTAAGTACTCTTTTGGAAGACCTGGTAAGTGGTACTTCTCAATCGTACGTTTCATATTACGTAAGTCTAATTCGAAGACATCTAATCCGTCGCGAATCGCTTTTTCTTGGCTACGTAAATCAGATAATGTATTCACTAAATCGGTTTGATCTTCATCAATGCTGTTTAATTTTTCAAGAACGAGTTCGTAATGTTCTTTCACTACTGAATAAGGCACTTGATGGTTTTCCATCGCCTTGCTGTAGTATTGAACGGCTTCTTGTTCTTTTTCTAATTGCTCAGCAAACTCTTGTACACGAACGAATTCGTTATTTGACAAGATATAGTTTTGAGAAACACGGTCAACTTCGATATTCACATAACGGTTGCTTTGTAATACTTGGTTCAAGCGTTTTTCAACTTGAGCTTTGTTACGGTATACAAATTCACGTGCCTCAATTTCAGCTTCCATCACATCGTAAAGTTGGTCGATTTCACGAGCCACTTTATCTAATTGTTGACGAGCTTCTTCTAATTCTGTAGCAGCGATATGTCCACGTGCCACTTCAATTGTTTTTTCAATCTTTTCAATTTCTTCAGGAATTGAGATTTTAGAGAATTGATAATGCTCTTCGATCATACGAGCATATCCTTGTTTCAAGTCTTCTACTTGTTCATTGTACTCTGTTTCGATTTCTTTTAATAATTGAGGAACTTGTTCAACGATTGACTCAAATTCTTTCATTTCGTTTTCGATACGTCCAAGTACTTCTTTGGCTTCTAAGTGGTCGCCTTCGTTTGTTAATGTATTAAATTTCGCGAAGTCTAATTCTAAATAAGCTAAACGTTTTTCTAACGTTTCTAGCGCTTCGCCGAATGAGAAACTATGTGCTAATAAGTCTTTGCGCATTGAAGCATAGCGTTCTTGTAATAAGTCTAGCTCTGCGCGGTTTTGTTTTTCACTATCCAATAATTTTTGTAATGCTGAGTAAATTTTGTCAACTTCAGCTTTTGTTTCTTCAATCAAGTTTTCAGCTTGTTGTGTCACTTGATTTCCTTTGATGAAGTTTAATTTTTGGATATATTGTTCTGCACTGACTAATGCAGCTTCGATTTCAGGGAATCGGAATCGTGTGATTGTTTGCCATGTAGCTTGCCATGTTTCGTACGTTCTCTTTGTTTGACCTGTTAAGTTCAAGTTTTTCAAAGTATAGAACGTGTCCGCAATTGGCACGGCCATTAACTTATCCTTTTTCTCTGTTAATTCTTCAATTACTTTAGTCTGTTTCTTTGTCATGAATATTGCTGTTGCATAACCTGCGGCACCGAGTACCACAATCAGCAATAGAAAGATTACAAATCCCATGCTCTAGCCTCCAAATATATATTTACAGTTTTCACACATAATATCACTAGTAGTATAGCATGTTTTATAGCGATTTAGCAAAAAACTTCAAGGTTTCAAAGGGATTTTTTTATAAATGATTAGTGTATTAATCGACCAGACTCCAAAGTGTAACGCTTATTGTATAAGTCGATATCTTTTGGCACCCTATGTGCTATCTCTACAAATGGAATGTTATCATTAATGAGAAGCTTCCTAATCATCATCGTTGTATCTTCATCAATAGCAGAAGAAAACTCATCTAATAATAGCAATTGGTATTTTCTAAGTAATAGACGTGCTAGACAGATTCTAGCTTTTTCTCCTCCAGAAAGTGATTCATCAAGATTTACTTCTGCATTATGTAGCCCTATTCTATCTACTAAATAACCTAGCCCTACTTTTTGAAGAACAGACGTCACTTCACTATCAGAATATTCTTCTCCTAGAGAAATATTAAATTTTAACGACTCATAGAAAATCCTTGATTCCTGAGTAAAGAATCCAATGTGTTTCTTTAAATCATCTCCTGAAACTAATTGTCTCTGAATTCCATTATACTTTTGAACTCCATCTTTAGATACATAGAGTCCGTATATTAATTCCAAGAGTGTAGATTTCCCAGATCCTGACGGTCCCATAATCAGGACCCTGTCATTCTCATTAATTTCTAAATCAATTTTGTCTAGTATAGTCATTTTTTCAATTTGAACATTACACTGTTGTAACTCAATCGGAAATACTGTACGAATACTAGATTTACTTTCAGAATTATCACATTCAAACTCTGTATACTTTTCTACTCTTTCAATCACAGGAATGATTGAATTAAATCTTTGATAATAATCTATTGCACTAAGTAAAGGACCAACAATTCGATCACTAGCTAAATAAATTGCAATAACGGTGGCTAACTTAGTTTCCCCAATAATAACGAGATATACCCCAATAGCTAACGGCACAAATGAACTTAATCCTGAAAGTAAGTTTGCTAATAACTTCGATGTAAATCGAACATGATTCATTTGAAAATAGGCTTCTTCTGTTTGATTCAATGTTCCCATCAACTTATTCAAGAAGATTTTTTCTACAAAAAAGTTTTTAATGATCGACTTACTTTTCAAATATTCTTGTTGTTGCAAAATGCTTAATTGGTTCACTTCAGCCCATTCCTTTGAATGCTTTCGAATAGATTTAGCAAATAATTTTGGAACTAATATCGGTAAGAACGATAACGTAATAAAGAGTGCTGCTAACTTTAAATCTATAGCAGATACATACAACAAGGTAACCAACGCAAATACGAGGCAATAGAAAAATCCCATGATAGATTTGATTCCCTGTTCTTCTAATAGTTTTAATTCACTAAGCACTATCGACTCTACTTCCTGTTGGTTAAACTTTCCATAAAAGAATGCTGTAATGATTTTTTCTTTAAGCGTTAATGTTAACTGCTTTATCATTCTTTGTTGAGAATCTTCCCATATAAATAATCCAAGCCGAATAAGCGAATAACTAAGAATACCTATGATTGAAATTTTTACTAAATCCTCAACTTTTTGAGTTGACGAAACATCAATCAACCCGGAAATAAAAGACGGAATAATAATACCGTCTAAAGCTGTTAAAGACATACCAATAGCAATAAGTACTAAGTATTTGCGTGGTAACCAACTAAGTATTACTTTAATATACTTCATTAAAAAAATCTCTCCTTTTAATTATTAATTCATCAAGGAAAAAGTTATCATTATAAAATTGTTTATCCTTATTAAATAATCGAGATAATTGGAAAAGAATCCCTGCGCTACCGCTAGAATAATCTAATGAACACTTAAATAGCTGTTCTCCAAAAAAGTATAAATCCTTATCTAAAACATGAGTATAGCATTTTAGATTTTCAATCAATTTATTCTCTATTTAAAAACTCTTGCGGTGTTAAGGTTTCAATCTTCTTATCAACCACACGAATAACCTTATCAAACTTCTGTACTAATTCAGGGGTATAATGATGCGTAATATATAAAATGATTTTTTGCTCCATTTGTAAGATAGTTTCTTCTATCAATAATCGATTTTTATGATCTAATCCAGATGTCACTTCATCTAAAACAATCATTTGTTTATCAAACAGAATCGCTCTTGATAAATCTAACCTTCTTTTTTCTCCACCAGACAGATTATTTGCACGTGTTTCAATACTATTCTCATTTAACCAATCTAATAATACTGCTTTTCCCATTGCTCGAATCACCTGATCGGATGTATAATTTTGAAACAAATTAATATTTTCGTATACACTTATATCAAATATTTCACTACTCTGTGGGATGTAGCTAACTAAATCAAAAATATTTTGTATGTCACACATAACTCCACTGGTTAATACTGCTTTTCTTTCTCCACTAAGCAAACTAGCAATTCCTATTATACTCTTAACTAATGTAGTTTTTCCGCTACCACTTTCACCTATAATTAAATATTTTTCATTCTGATTAATCACTAAATTAATATCATGCAAAAGAACATTGTTTTCTGTACCGATTGTGGCATTAGTTACATGAATCGATTGAATTATCTGACTAGTTTGATTTTCTACTCTTATATTTACATGAGACTCTTCTGCAATATAGTTCAAAACCTTTTTAACAACCGGTTGGGCAGATACTACTTCAATATAACTATTCCCAAATCCTTGAATCGGATATGCCACATAATTGATAAGCTGTTTTACGGTAAAAAAGACCGGAAACGAAAGTTGACCAGTAATAACAAAAAAACCGCCAACAATCCATGAACTAACATTCACAATCCCTCTTAATCCATAAGATATCGCATAAACTAGGCGATTTGCATGTACAGAATTGATATAGCTATCTTTCAATTCTTCGCTGGCCAATTCTAAGCTTTTATTCATACCACTAAAGGCTTTATAAAACTTTAAGGTTGTTAATCCCTGCAACAAGTCTGACAATATTGACAGATATTTTTTGTTGCTTGTTGACAATCTTAATTTTGCATTTCCTAAAAATACTGGAGTAAATTTTGGCAATAAAATTGGCATAGAACTCATCAATATCATAATAATACTAAATACTGGTTGAATGCTTAATGACATGATTACTGCAATCACTAAAGTCCACACATCATTATACATACTAAATATTTCCTTCAAATAATTTTCAGAAATAATATGCAAATCATTCGTAAATAGATTTAAATAATCATTCTCATCAATTAATTGTGTCGTTGCAATATCTATCTGATCTAGTTTCTGTATTAAATCACTTCTTAAATCTTTCATAATAGCTTGTAATAATTTCTCATTTACAATTTCTACCAAATAATCAAAATACGAATCGATTAGTACATATACTATTGCTAAAACAGAAACTATTTTTAATTTTTCTAAATTCATTTCAGT
>ERZ1674051.297-NODE-297-length-13307-cov-90.369605_pt1 | contig 13307 bp, 14 predicted proteins | sample MGYA00581125_ERZ1674051 | MGnify/ENA primary metagenome ERZ1674051 (study PRJEB41354, sample SAMEA4873326) | human saliva metagenome | biome: human-associated habitat [ENVO:00009003]; feature: mouth environment [ENVO:08000002]; material: saliva material... | reverse complement strand
AATTTGCTTCAGATATCACTCTTGAGTACAAAGGTAAATCAGTTAACCTTAAATCAATCATGGGTGTTATGAGTCTTGGTGTTGGCCAAGGTGCTGATGTAACTATCTCAGCTGAAGGTGCAGATGCAGATGACGCTATCGCTGCAATCTCAGAAACAATGGAAAAAGAAGGATTGGCATAAGGAAAATGACAGAAATGCTTAAAGGAATCGCAGCATCTGACGGTGTTGCAGTTGCAAAAGCATATCTACTCGTTCAACCGGATTTGTCATTCGAGACTGTTTCAGTCGAAGATACAAACGCAGAAGAGGCTCGTTTGGATGTAGCTCTTGAAGCTTCTCAAAACGAGCTTTCTCTTATCCGTGAGAAAGCTGTAGGTACGCTTGGTGAAGAAGCGGCTCAAGTTTTTGACGCTCATTTGATGGTTCTTGCTGACCCAGAATTGATTGGTCAGATTAAAGAAACAATCCGTGCTAAGAAAGTCAATGCTGAAGCAGGTCTTAAAGAAGTGACTGACATGTTCATCACTATCTTTGAAGGTATGGAAGACAACCCATATATGCAAGAACGTGCAGCGGATATCCGCGACGTGACAAAACGTGTATTGGCAAATCTTCTTGGTAAGAAATTGCCAAACCCAGCTTCTATCAATGAAGAAGTAATCGTGATTGCGCATGACTTGACACCATCTGATACAGCTCAATTGGACAAAAACTTTGTAAAAGCTTTTGTAACAAATATCGGTGGACGTACAAGCCACTCAGCTATCATGGCACGTACACTTGAAATTGCAGCTGTATTGGGAACAAATAACATCACTGAAGTAGTGAAAGACGGCGATATCCTTGCCGTTAACGGAATTACTGGTGAAGTGATTATCAACCCAACAGATGAACAAGCGGCAGAATTTAAAGCAGCTGGTGAAGCTTATGCTAAACAAAAAGCTGAATGGGCACTTTTGAAAGATGCTCAAACAGTGACTGCTGACGGTAAACACTTCGAGTTGGCTGCTAACATCGGTACTCCAAAAGACGTGGAAGGTGTTAACAACAACGGTGCAGAAGCTGTTGGACTTTACCGTACAGAGTTCTTGTACATGGATTCTCAAGACTTCCCAACAGAAGACGAGCAGTATGAAGCATACAAGGCTGTTCTTGAGGGAATGAATGGTAAACCAGTAGTTGTTCGTACAATGGATATCGGTGGAGATAAGGAACTTCCTTACTTCGATATGCCACATGAAATGAACCCATTCCTTGGATTCCGTGCCCTTCGTATCTCTATTTCTGAAACTGGAGATGCAATGTTCCGTACACAAATCCGTGCCCTTCTTCGTGCTTCTGTTCATGGTCAATTGCGTATCATGTTCCCAATGGTTGCCCTCTTGAAAGAATTCCGTGCAGCTAAAGCAGTTTATGAAGAAGAAAAAGCAAACCTTCTTGCTGAAGGTGTTGCAGTTGCGGATGACATCCAAGTTGGTATCATGATTGAAATCCCTGCAGCAGCGATGCTTGCAGACCAATTTGCTAAAGAAGTAGACTTCATGTCAATTGGTACAAACGACTTGATCCAATACTCAATGGCAGCAGACCGTATGAACGAACAAGTTTCATACCTTTACCAACCATATAACCCATCAATCCTTCGCTTGATCAACAACGTTATCAAGGCAGCTCACGCTGAAGGTAAATGGGCTGGTATGTGTGGTGAGATGGCTGGTGACCAAAAAGCTGTTCCACTTCTTGTCGGAATGGGCTTGGATGAGTTCTCTATGTCAGCAACATCTGTACTTCGTACACGTAGCTTGATGAAGAAATTGGATACTGCTAAGATGGAAGAGTACGCTAACCGTGCCCTTACAGAGTGTTCAACAATGGAAGAAGTTCTTGAACTTCAAAAAGAATACGTTAACTTCGATTAATGTCATTAACCTTGTAACCTAGTTGCAAGGTTTTTTGATACATTTGGGAATAATATAGTCTAATAAACTCCACTTTTCAATGGTTCAGAGGCATGGTATAATAGGGGAAAGTAATTAGAATAAGAGAGAAACCATGTCTAAAGAAATTGATATTGAGTACTACCACCAGCTAGCCTTACAAAAGCAGAAGGAGCATCGAAAAGTTTTAGCCAATTTAAAGAAAAAACCTCCTAAAAACCTAGACAAGATAGCCCAGCAGATTCACCAAGAAGTCTTTGAGGAAATTGATTGCACGGCCTGTGCCAATTGTTGTAAGACATTGGGACCCGACTTTAAAGAAGCGGATATTACACGAATCGCCAAGTATTTTAAGATGAAATTACCAGCTTTTGAAGCGGAGTTTCTGCAGGTAGATGAAGATGGTGATAAGGTTTTTAAATCCATGCCTTGTCCCTTTTTAGGAGGAGATAATCTCTGTTCCATCTATGACGTTCGTCCAAAAGCATGTCGTGAATTCCCTCATACTGACCGTAAAAAGATCCATCAAATCAACCATTTGACGATTAAGAATACTTTGACCTGTCCAGCAGCCTATCTCTTTGTGGAGAAATTAAAGGATAAGTTGTAGAGATTTAAAGGATAAAAAATCTCTAATAATAACTAGTAATATGAAGGGAGTAATCCTGTGCCTAGACCGAAAACAAAAGAGGAGCTAGTGCTGGCCTCTAAGGAAAACTATGATAAGCTCAATCGTTTCATCTCCCAACTAAGTGAAGATGAGCTACAGACTCCATTTGATTTTTCAAGAGACCCAAAGAAAAAAGAAGATCACTGTAAAAGGGATAAAAATCTACGGGATGTCTTGATCCATCTTTATGAATGGTATCAGTTACTTTTGACTTGGGTACATTCTAATCAAGAAGGTCACGAAAGACCTTTTCTCCCTGAACCTTATAATTGGAAAACTTATGGACAAATGAATATCGCTTTTTGGAAGAAGCATCAGAAAACGTCCTTAGAAGAAGCGACTAGATTCTTGGAACAATCACATAAAGAAGTGTTAGAGTTGATGGAATGCTTTAGCAATGACGAACTCTTTACCAAAGGTGTCTATAAGTGGACGGGTGGGACAAGTCTAGCTTCCTACTTTGTCAGTAGCACGTCAAGCCACTATGATTGGGGTCTGAAAAAACTCAAAGCACATCAGAAGAATTGTAAGTCTCATTAGTTCAAGTGACAATGAAATTCAGGAAAGGTTCTTATAAGTTTCGAATAGCTTAGTTCTCCTTATTTTTGAGCAATTCCAACTTTAGAATCTTTCAAAAATTAAAATTTAGGGCAATCAATGGCTTAGAATAGTGAGAAAACATTTAGTTTATAGGAGTTCTAGGTATAGGATTGCATGGATATTAAAATAATCAGGCTGTTCGATTCTTAGAATGCCTTTATTCTGAGAAATGTTGACTATAAACTGGTTAGAATGGAGTTTTTCTGATATAGGATGATAGATAGGTGGGTGAGATGATGCACATACAAAAAGAGAAAGTGAAAAGAGAGTTGGTGTCCCTCTGTTTGGGAGAACTTACAGCCGTCCTATCCTTTTGGTTTTGTTTTTTCCTTTTGAAAAATCGGCTTGGTGACGTGAATAGTCTAGTAACCATTCTCTATCCTCTGTCTTTACTGACATTTATATTGCTTCAAGGTTCAATCTATTGGGCAATTTTGATTAGAAGGCTGTCGAAACCTCATTTCGGAAGTGGAAGTGTGCCCAAACTATATGGTTGTTTCAGAATACTAGACCTTGTTTTACTTATTTCAGGCTTTCCTTTTATTGTCTGGAATACACAGAGTTTCCAAGTGGCTATTATAGCCACACTAATACAGCTTTTTGCCCTTATCGAATTGGTTAATTATTTCCTCCTACGCCTATCTTATAGTTTGAACCCACTTGTTTTATGGAAACGAATTACTGAGGGGAAACTTGAAAAGAGCAGAATAGCCAAGGAGTTGGGGTAGGGGAAGTGAGATATTTGAAAGTATTTCAGTCCTTTAAATTAATTTAGATAAAGATAGCTACATATTTACAGTAGGAAGATCTTTTAACAGAGTTTAATGAAAACTATGGCATCCATTCATAGAGCATGTCATCATCACGGTTGAAAAAAATCAATCTTTACTTTAAAAAGTGGGTAAAAAATAGCACTATGATTTCTTGCTCACTTTTTCTATTGTTTACGGATAAATAGGTGGAAAAGAATTAAAAAATTTGTGAATGAATAGTAACTGCTAATTATACTGGAAAATTTCTTTTTATATATGTTATAATATTACCAAATTCTAAGTGAGGTTATAATAATGGTTTATCTAGAATTTGAAAAAAATGATGCTTCAAAATGGATAGAACAAACTTTCGCAGAGTGGCAAAGAAATTATACAATTTCATACAAAAAGAATGAATTTTGGAACGATTCTTTAACTCCTTTAGAATGTTATTGTGCTGGTTATATGACTAGAGTAAATGAGTTGTTAAGAACAGGTTCTAGTTCAGTAAACATTGAAAAACTTCATAATTTGAAAAGATTTTTAGATGATGATTTTAAATCTGCTCCAATGATTCAAGATAACATTGTGGTATATCGTTATGTTGACGTGGATGAGTTTAATCAAATTTCCCAAAGCGACACGGGGTTTATTGATAAAGGTTATTTGAGTACAACACTAAATAAAAGAATCTATTTAGAACAAGATAGTCGGTTAAACTATTTAGATACAGATTATGTATTGAAAATATATGTTAAAAAAGGAACAAAAGCGTTATTTGTATCTGGATTTGAGTATGCAATAGAAAATGAATTTGAGTTACTTTTCAAAAGAAATTCAAAATTAGTGAAACATACAGAGTCTTATTGGGACAATGATTTTAAAAGAAATATACTTGAATGTTTTCTAAAAGATTAGAAAATTATGTACCCCTTTTAGACTTCAAGCATCTCCTAGAAAGGAAAACCTCAAATTGTCCTACAAATTTCTACTCTTCGACCTTGACCACACTCTTCTTGATTTTGATGTTGCTGAGGATGTGGCTTTGACGCAACTCTTAAAAGAAGAAGGGGTTGCAGATATTCAGGCTTATAAAGACTATTATATTCCTATGAATAAGGCTCTCTGGAAGGACTTGGAGCAAAAGAAAATCAGTAAACAAGAGCTGGTTAACACGCGTTTTTCTCGTTTATTTGCTCATTTTGGACAGGAAAAAGACGGTAGTTTTCTAGCTCAACGTTACCAATTTTACTTAGCCCAACAGGGACAAACGATTTCAGGCGCTCATGAACTCTTAGACAGTCTCATCGAGCGTGATTATGACTTGTATGCTGCGACAAATGGCATTACTGCCATTCAGACAGGGCGTTTGGCTCAATCGGGTCTAGCACCTTATTTCAATCAAGTCTTTATCTCAGAACAATTGCAAACACAAAAGCCTGATGCTCTCTTTTATGAAAAGATCGGTCAACAGATTGCTGACTTTAGTAAAGAAAAGACGCTGATGATTGGAGATTCCCTAACCGCCGACATTCAAGGCGGCAATAATGCTGGGATTGACACGATTTGGTACAATCCTCATCACCTCGAAAATCCCACACAAGCCCAGCCAACCTACGAAGTCCATTCTTACCAAGACTTGCTGGATTGTTTAGATAAACTGTAAAAAGTGGTTTCCATAGCCACTTTTTGCTATAATAGAGGCAGTAAAAACGAAGGAGTCGGCTATGGAACACTCGTCTTGGCATGCTTTGATTAAGGCGCAATTACCTGAGGGTTATTTTGGGAAAATCAATCAGTTTATGGAGCAGGTCTATTCTCAGGGGACTGTTTATCCGCCAAAGAAAAAGGTTTTTCAGGCTCTCTTGACAACACCGCTTGAAGAAGTTAAGGTGGTGATTCTAGGACAGGATCCCTATCACGGGCCAGGTCAAGCGCAGGGCTTGAGTTTTTCTGTACCGGATTCTATCCCAGCTCCACCATCCTTGCAAAATATATTGAAAGAATTGTCAGATGACATCGGGGTTAAGAAATCTCATGATTTGACAGCTTGGGCTGAGCAAGGAGTCTTGCTTCTTAATGCTTGTTTGACGGTTCCTGCTGGACGTGCCAATGGTCATGCTGGTCAGATATGGGAACCTTTTACGGATGCTGTGATTCAGGTGGTTAATCATCTAGATAGACCAGTTGTTTTTGTACTCTGGGGAGCTTATGCACGCAAGAAGAAGGTCTTAGTTACTAATCCTCATCACTTGATTATCGAATCAGTCCATCCTAGTCCTTTGTCAGTTTATAGAGGATTTTGGGGTTCCAAGCCTTTTTCCAAGGCCAATGCATTCTTAAAAGAAACAGGACAAGAGCCAATCGATTGGCTTAGATAAGGAGAGAATATGCCTCAGTTAGCGACGATTTGCTACATTGATAACGGGAAAGAACTGCTTATGCTCCACCGCAATAAGAAACCCAATGATGTCCATGAAGGGAAATGGATTGGTGTAGGTGGTAAGCTGGAGCGTGGTGAGACTCCACAGGAATGCGCGGCGCGTGAAATCCTTGAAGAAACAGGGCTCAAAGCCAAGCCAGTTCTAAAAGGTGTTATCACTTTTCCTGAATTTACGCCAGATTTAGACTGGTACACCTATGTTTTTAAGGTGACAGAGTTTGAGGGTGACTTGATTGACTGCAATGAGGGAACGCTTGAATGGGTTCCCTATGATGAGGTTTTGAGCAAGCCGACTTGGGAAGGTGACCACACCTTTGTTGAATGGCTTTTAGAGGACAAACCCTTCTTTTCAGCCAAGTTTGTTTATGATGGGGATAAATTGTTGGATACCCAAGTTGATTTCTATGAATAAAGGAGAAAGCAGATGCTACTAATTAAAAATGGTCGTGTAATGGATCCCAAGTCTGGTTTGGATCAATTGTGTGATGTCTTAGTTCAAGATGGGAAAATTATCAAAATTGCGCCTGAGATTAAAGAAGAAGGGGCAGAAGTGCTTGATGCTACAGGTCTTGTAGTTGCTCCTGGCTTGGTTGATATCCATGTTCATTTTCGTGAACCTGGTCAGACCCACAAGGAAGACATCCATACTGGTGCCTTAGCAGCCGCTGCAGGTGGTTTTACCACGGTTGTCATGATGGCTAATACTAGTCCAACCATTTCAGACGTGGAGACTTTGCAAGAAGTTCTTCAGTCAGCTGCTAAAGAGAAGATTAATGTTAAGACGGTTGCGACCATTACTAAGAAATTTAATGGCCAAGATTTGACTGACTTTAAGGCACTCTTAGAAGCTGGAGCTGTTGGTTTTTCTGATGACGGTATTCCGCTTGAGAGCAGTAAAGTTGTCAAGGAAGCCATGGAGGAAGCCAAAAAGCTTAATACCTTTATTAGTCTTCATGAGGAAGATCCAGGTTTGAACGGTATTCTTGGCTTTAATGAAAATATCGCTAAAGAACATTTCCATATCTGCGGTGCGACTGGGGTGGCTGAGTACGCTATGATGGCGCGTGATGTCATGATTGCTTATGCAACAAAGGCTCATGTTCATATCCAGCATTTGTCTAAGGAAGAAAGTGTCAGAGTAGTTGAGTTTGCTCAAGGTTTGGGTGCGCAAGTCACAGCAGAAGTAGCGCCACAGCATTTTTCTAAGACCGAAGCACTCCTTTTGACACAAGGAAGCAATGCTAAGATGAATCCTCCGCTTCGTTTGGAATCAGACCGTCGTGCTGTTATCGAAGGTCTTAAATCAGGCATCATCACAGTTATCGCGACTGACCACGCGCCTCACCATGCAGATGAGAAAAACGTTGAGGATATTACCAAAGCGCCATCTGGTATGACAGGTTTGGAAACATCTCTTTCTCTCGGTTTAACTTATTTGGTGGAAGCTGGGGAGCTGAGCTTGATGGAATTACTTGAAAAAATGACATACAACCCATCCAAGCTTTACAACTTTGAAGCAGGTTACTTGGCTGAGAATGGTCCAGCGGACATCACTATTTTTGATGCTAAGGCTGACCGCCTTGTGGACTCCCATTTTGCTTCAAAAGCAGCTAATTCACCATTCATCGGTGAAACCTTAAAAGGGCAGGTTAAATATACCATCTGTAAGGGACAAATCGTCTATCAAAACTAGGTGGGAGTCTGCTCTGTAAACAAAAAGAATAGAGAGCCTATATGTACCAAACCCATCATTTTAAAGACAAGTTTATCTTATTTTTAAAGATATTTTTCCCTATCCTGATTTATCAATTTGCAAATTATTCTGCCTCCTTTGTTGATACGACTATGACAGGCCAATACAGTACCACGGACTTGGCTGGTGTGTCTATGGCAACCAGTATCTGGAATCCTTTCTTTACCTTTCTAACAGGGATTGTATCAGCCTTGGTGCCTATCATTGGTCACCATCTTGGGCGAGGTAAAAAGGAAGAAGTTACGTCTGATTTTTACCAGTTCATCTATTTGGCCTTGGGTCTATCCGTTATCTTACTGGGGATGGTACTTTTCTTGGCACCACCAATCTTGAATCATATTGGACTAGAAGCACCAGTGGCGGCAGTAGCGGTTCGTTATCTTTGGTTTCTATCTATCGGGATTATCCCCTTGTTGCTCTTTAGTGTCATTCGTTCCTTGCTGGATTCGCTGGGGTTGACCAAACTGTCTATGTATCTTATGCTTTTGTTACTCCCTCTCAATAGCGGATTTAACTATCTCTTGATTTACGGGGCATTTGGTGTTCCAGAACTAGGAGGGGCTGGTGCAGGTTTAGGGACTTCTTTGGCCTACTGGGTCTTGTTGGGAATTTCTGTTCTGGTTTTATTTAAACAGGAGAGGCTTAAAGCCATGCATTTTGAGAAACGCATTCCGCTTAATATGGATAAAATCAAGGAAGGAGTTCGCTTAGGTCTTCCTATAGGGGGAACTGTCTTTGCGGAAGTGGCTATCTTTTCCGTGGTTGGCTTGATTATGGCTAAGTTCTCATCTTTGATTATCGCTAGTCACCAGTCAGCTATGAACTTTTCAAGTCTTATGTACGCCTTTCCTATGAGTATCTCATCAGCTATGGCTATTGTCGGTTCTTATGAAGTGGGAGCCAAGCGATTTGATGATGCAAAAACTTATATTGGTTTAGGAAGATGGACTGCCCTCATTTTTGCGGCCTTCACCTTAACCTTCCTTTACATTTTTCGAGGAAATGTGGCCAGTCTTTATGGTAACGACCCGGAATTCATCGATTTGACAGCGCGCTTTTTAACTTATAGCCTTTTCTTCCAGTTAGCAGATACCTTTGCGGCACCGCTCCAGGGAATTTTGCGGGGGTATAAGGATACCGTTATTCCTTTTTACCTTGGTTTGGTTGGTTACTGGGGGGTGACACTCCCAGTAGCTATGGTATTCGACTCTCTAACAGATTTTGGAGCTTATTCTTACTGGATCGGTTTGATTATTAGTCTAATCGTGAGTGGGGCTCTCTACCGTTGGCGTTTAACTGTGATTATGAAGAGATTTGAATCTTTAGCAAAATTTAAACGCTGAAAAGTTTGTGAAAAAATATTCTTGATAAGGAAATCCCTTATTCCTACGGGGTTTTCTTTTTGATTTTGTGAAATTTTCTTTAGAAAAACTTTGACAGTATTTGTCAAAAACGGTAAAATAGTAAGGTAAGAAGAAACTTAGAAAGGCAAGAAGATGTCAACTTTAGATAAAAATCTTTTGCTAGAGATGTTCCGTAAGATGGAAGAAATCCGTCGTATGGACTTAAAAATTGCGCAATTAGTAAAGAAAGGGAAAGTGCCAGGAATGACGCACTTTTCTGTTGGAGAAGAGGCGGCTAACGTGGGTGCTATGTTGGCTCTCAATCCAGATGATCTAATTACCTCAAACCACCGTGGTCACGGACAAGCTATTGCCAAAGGAATTGACCTCAACGGAATGATGGCTGAAATCCTTGGAAAATACACTGGAACCTGTAAAGGTAAAGGTGGTTCTATGCATATTGCTGACCTTGATGCTGGTAACCTTGGTGCCAATGGTATCGTAGGTGGTGGTATGGGAATCGCTGTTGGTGCAGCCCTCAGTCAGCAAATGCAACATACTGGAAAAATTGTTGTCTGCTTCTTTGGTGATGGTGCGACTAACGAAGGTGTTTTCCATGAAGCAGTGAACATGGCTTCTATCTGGAACCTGCCAGTTATTTTCTACTGCATTAACAATGGTTATGGCATCTCTGCGGATATCAAGAAAATGACCAATGTAGAACATATCCATCAACGTAGCGCTGCTTATGGAATTCCTGGAATGTTCATCGAAGACGGTAACAATGTCATCGACGTCTATGAAGGATTTAAGAAAGCTGTAGACCATGTTCGGGGTGGCAATGGTCCTGTCTTGATCGAAAGTGTAACTTATCGTTGGCTCGGTCACTCATCATCTGACCCTGGTAAATATCGTACCCGTGAAGAAGTGGAATTGTGGAAACAAAAAGACCCAATTGAAAACCTCCGCAATTACCTTATTGAAAATAACATTGCAAATGCCGAAGAATTGGAAGAAATTCAAGCGCAAGTCAAGGAAGCAGTAGAAGCTTCTGTTAAATTTGCAGAAGAAAGTCCATTTCCACCGCTTGAATCAGCATTTGAAGATATTTACGCAGACTAAGGAGAAAGAGATAAAATGGAAACAAAAACAATGTCCTTCCGTGACACCATTATCCTTGCTATGTCTGAGGAAATGCGTCGCGATGAAAATGTGTTCTTGATGGGAGAAGATGTCGGTGTCTTCGGAGGAGACTTCGGTACTTCTGTTGGAATGCTTGAAGAATTTGGTCCAGAACGCGTTCGTGACTGTCCGATTTCTGAAGCTGCCATCTCAGGTGCAGCAGCAGGAGCAGCCATGACAGGCCTTCGTCCAATCGTCGATATGACCTTTATGGACTTCTCGGTCATTGCCATGGACAATATCGTAAACCAAGCAGCTAAAACACGCTATATGTTTGGTGGGAAAGGTCAGGTTCCAATGACTGTTCGTTGTGCAGCTGGTAACGGAGTTGGTTCTGCAGCCCAGCATTCACAATCTCTAGAGTCTTGGTTCACTCATATCCCAGGACTTAAGGTTGTAGCACCAGGTACGCCTGCGGACATGAAAGGACTGCTTAAGTCTTCTATCCGTGATAACAACCCTGTTATTATTCTTGAGTACAAGTCAGAATTTAACCAAAAAGGGGAAGTACCAGTTGATCCAGACTACACGATTCCACTTGGAGTCGGAGAAATCAAACGCGAAGGAACAGATGTAACAGTTGTTACTTATGGAAAAATGCTCCGTCGTGTGGTTCAAGCAGCTGAAGAATTAGCAGAAGAAGGCATTTCAGTTGAAATTGTTGACCCACGTACCCTTGTTCCGCTTGATAAGGATATTATCATTAACTCAGTTAAGAAGACTGGTAAAGTTGTTCTGGTCAACGATGCCCACAAGACAAGTGGTTATATTGGAGAGATTTCAGCTATTATTTCAGAATCAGAAGCATTTGACTATCTAGATGCACCAATCCGCCGTTGTGCAGGAGAAGATGTGCCGATGCCTTATGCACAAAACCTAGAAAATGCAATGATTCCAACAGTTGAAAGCATCAAAGATGCCATCCGTAAAACATATAACAAAGAATAGGATTACATAATTTAAATTATGTAATATTTTAGAGATTTTAACTTTAGTAACTTGAGATATGTATTGTACCCAAGTTATTTGCAAATTTGCGACAGGAGAGAGTCGAATCGATGTTATTCGACGATCGACTTAGTAAGTCTACTAGGTTGACCGCCTAATAGCGGCAACCGTAGCAACTTGAGATACGTGTTGTATCCAAGTTGCTTGTAGAGTTGAATTCGGACGGAGGTCTGCGCAAAAAAGATAGATTTCCTTGTGTTCATCGAACACATCGTCAATCTCCTATTTTTTCATTGCCCTCTTCGTCCTTAATATCTTAGATTAGAACACGGGCTAAAAGCTCGGAAAAAAGATAAATCTCCTTGGCTTCATCGAGCCATCGTCGATTTCCTATTTTTCAGTCGCTTTTGACGCCCTTAGTATCATGTAATTGAACTCGGGCTAAAGTCTGTGTGAAAAAGATAAACTTTCCTAGAAACTAAAGTTTCTTCGTCAAGTTTCCTATTTTCACTTTGACTTTTTACGCCCTTAGTATCATTTAATTGAATTCGGACGGAGGCCTTCGAAAAAAAGATAGATTTCCTTGTGTTCATAGAACACATCGTCAATCTCCTATTTTTTCATTGCCCTCTGCGTCCTTAATATCTTAGTATAGAATTGGAGAGGTCATGGCTGATGACAAGCTAAGAGCGACTCCTGCAGCTAGAAAGTTAGCGGATGATTTAGGGATCAACCTCTACGACGTTTCTGGCTCAGGTGCAAACGGTCGTGTCCACAAAGAAGACGTGGAAACTTATAAAGACACAAACGTGGTTCGCATTTCGCCACTTGCAAAACGAATTGCCCTCGAACATAACATTGCTTGGCAGGAAATCCAAGGAACGGGTCATCGTGGTAAAATCATGAAGAAGGATGTCCTAGCCTTACTTCCTGAAAATATCGAAAACGATACCATCAAGTCTCCTGCTCAGATTGAAAAAGTAGAAGAAGTTCCTGATAATATCACTCCTTATGGTGAGATTGAGCGTATTCCAATGACACCAATGCGTAAGGTTATTGCCCAACGTATGGTTGAATCTTACTTGACTGCGCCAACCTTCACTCTCAACTATGAAGTTGATATGACTGAAATGCTGGCTCTTCGTAAGAAGGTTCTTGAGCCAATCATGGAAGCAACTGGGAAGAAAACTACTGTAACAGACCTTCTTTCACTTGCAGTTGTTAAGACTCTTATGAAACACCCATACATCAATGCTTCATTGACAGAAGATGGCAAGACCATTATCACGCACAACTATGTCAACCTTGCTATGGCAGTTGGGATGGATAATGGATTGATGACACCTGTTGTTTACAATGCTGAGAAGATGAGTCTTTCAGAACTGGTTGTAGCCTTCAAGGATGTTATTGGCCGTACCTTGGATGGTAAATTGGCACCAAGTGAACTGCAAAATTCAACATTTACTATCAGTAACTTGGGAATGTTTGGCGTTCAGTCCTTTGGTCCGATCATCAACCAACCAAACTCAGCTATCCTTGGTGTCAGTTCGACAATCGAGAAGCCAGTTGTCGTCAATGGTGAAATTGTGATTCGCCCTATCATGAGCCTAGGATTAACCATCGACCACCGTGTCGTAGATGGTATGGCTGGTGCTAAGTTTATGAAGGACTTGAAAG
>ERZ1674051.295-NODE-295-length-13407-cov-11.235470_pt1 | contig 13407 bp, 25 predicted proteins | sample MGYA00581125_ERZ1674051 | MGnify/ENA primary metagenome ERZ1674051 (study PRJEB41354, sample SAMEA4873326) | human saliva metagenome | biome: human-associated habitat [ENVO:00009003]; feature: mouth environment [ENVO:08000002]; material: saliva material... | reverse complement strand
CGTGTGGCGACGTAAACGCTCAGTTAAATATAACTGCAAAAAATAACACTTCTTACGCTCTAGCTGCCTAAAAACCAGCAGGCGTGACCCGATTTGGATTGCTCGTGTTCAATGACAGGTCTTATGATTAGCGAGATACGATCAAGCCTTGTCTAGTGGTTTGATAAGAGATTAATAGACTCGCAGTTCTTAGGCTTGAGTTATGTGTCGAGGGACTGTTAAAACAATACATAACCTATGGTTGTAGATAAATATGTTGGCAGATGTTTGGACGTGGGTTCGACTCCCACCGGCTCCATTATTCCTTTGCATTCTTTCACATTCCTTGGTAAAACGTTGTTAAATCAACGTTTTTTATTTTTGTATTTGGTATTCCTTGGTATTCTTTTGCAGAAAAGGCAGACCCTAAAACAGACCCTCTTTTTGAAGAAGGTCTGTCGTATTTAAAAATCAATATAATTTGCAAATCGTTCTCCGATATCGTCCTTGGCTTGCTTGGTTATGTGAGTATAAACGTTCATGGTCGTTTTTAAGTCAGAGTGTCCTAGACGATGTTGGACTTGCTTCAAGGTCATACCAGCATCAAAGCATAGGCTAGCATGCGTGTGTCTGAATCCATGGATTTTGATTGGACGCAGGTCGCTTCCTTCAACAATTTTGATAAGCCATTTTCTGGGAAGAGTGCTTGGAATTGGTTTCTTAAATTCATTTTCAAAAATATATTTGGTATTTGGATTTTGTTTTCTCCATTTTTTCAAAATATTTTTTGTCTTTTTATCCAGGCTAATCAGTCTATTGCTGCTGACGGTTTTGGTATTACCTATTTCTTCGCCTCCAAAACCCCTTGTAATAGCCTTATTTATGTCCAGAGTATTATCTGTCCAGTCACTCCATTCAAGGGCTAAAATCTCCCCTTTTCGAGCGCCTGTGAAGGCTAGAAGACGGAATAGAGTTATCTTCTCTAGATCCTTTGTCTTAGCAACAATTTTCAAGAACTTTTGAAGTTCGTCTTTGCTGTAAAAGTCGCTCTTGTTATCTGATTTCTTTCTTGTTGATGTAATCACGCTATCAACTGGATTTGTTTCAATGTAGCCATGCCTTATTGCGTATTTGAAAACATTATTCATCAAGCCCTTTAGCTTACGACCATAGACTAGTTTCTTCGACCACTCATTGGCTTGTTCCTGCATTTGGAGCGGTGTTATCGTAGCTATTTTTCGTTTTCCGAAAGCTGGATAGATGTGATTCTTGAAATTCCTAGATGTTTTGATGTAGGTGCTTTCTTGTACAGTTTCAGAATAATCTTTGAGCCACTTTTTAGCAATCTCCTCAACTGTGATTTCTTTCCTGGTTTGCTCGCCACTCTCAATATCGTCCTGAAGTTGAAGTAGTGCTGCCCTTGCTTTTGCTTTTGTGGTAAATCCTCTCCGTTTAATATACTTGTCTTTTCCGTTTTCTTTTCCTACGTATATTCTAAAACCGTAAGCCGTCTCACCGTTTTTCTTTTTATAAGACTTGATTTCCATTGATTTTTACCTCATTTCTTGATAAAATGGGTATAGTAAAAAGGGCTTTTTAATGCCATTTACTATACATCATTTCCTCACACTCTCCTCGACCAAAATTTGAGTGTGGGGATTTTTTTATTTTTTGGCTAGGCGCCATACTGTTAAATCTAGATAATACGTTAATTCTTTTTCACGAGAAATAACTCTCTCGGTTTCGATGTTTAGTGTTTTGTATGGCCCCCCCCTACCAGTAAGGATTGCATCGTATCGGTAATTTGGATTAGCTATGTATGATGAAATTTGTGATGCGATCACAGCTGGTAAGTATCCAACAAAGATATTATTCACTAAAACCTTGATAGCATTTTTATCATGAGGATTCGATGGTTCTGGTAATAGTTGAACGTCTACTGTTTTCAATTTATTATATTTGTAAACAGGTTTATATGTTTCGAGCATATAAGATTTCAAAGATTTATTATCTTTTCCAAAATAATGGACACCCTTTGAAAGAAAATCAGCTGCAATCTCAGCCTCTTCTTTATGATAATTTGTTCCCATTAACAAGAAGTCGTCTCGGAAAACAATTGTATCAATCTGTGGACTGTAATTTTCAATTTTCTTCTTTTTCTCTCGCTTTGCAGTTAAACGACCAATAATGTAAGTTATAAAACCAGTAATAAACAAGAAGAAGCCGAGAGGTGGAAATAAAAATAGGAATATAGCACCTAAAACCATAAAGACAAGTCCAGCTTCTTTATATTCTTTTGGCGTGTGTTGCTTTTTACCGTTAGATAAGAAAATAGATTGTTGTTTTTTTGTGACTACTTTTTTCTTTCTCTTTTTAGAAGGTTTCAGCAAATCAGAAAGTCCAAATGTTGTCTTATGATAGACCTTATTATACATGGCTTTCTTGGGATTCTTTATCCATCCCACGCCTTTCTTCCCATATCCAGGAATAATAGCTTTTTTAGCTTGTCTTTTCCATTTGCTGGTAGTTCTAGCTTTCAAGCTCTTTTTTAGACTTGGTGTTCTCATACCTATTTTCATAATCTTTTCTCTCTTAATTTCTATATACACTGACAACTTCCCCAATAGTTCGGATGTCGTCATTTTCTGTTAGATGGATTTCTTCGTATCCACTATTTAAACTTTGAAGATACCAGGATCCATCATAATCTCTTTTAAGCTTTTTGACGAAGTTCTTGCCATTCACCTGGAAGATGCCTATTGAGTTAATATCAACCTGACTAGTGATCTTGATAAAAAGCAGGTCATTATCTTCTATCAGAGGCTCCATTGAGTCACCAGCCACTTTAGCAATAGTGTCATATTCGTTAGGGACATCATTGGCTATCAGTCTTACTTCCATGTGTAAATTGTCTTCTTGGAAAGTACCATGACCAGCAGCTACCAAACCCTCTACATAATCAGTAATGTAGTCCTCGTCATCTTGAGGCTTGTTAAAGATAGAAATAATATTAGTGCTTTCTTGCTCCTCAAGTTGGTCTTTAGCATAGCTAAGAACTTTTTCTTGTCTAGGTTTCTCTAACTTATTGTAGATAGGCAAGATTTCAGGTTGTTCATTTGATGTTGAGTTACGTTCATTATCTGGTACACGTTTTTTCTCAACATCATAGCCCATAAGCCAAGGTTCGCTTACTTCAAGTGTTTTAGAAAGTAGGTAAATTCTGTGTTGATCAGGAGACTGTACGCCATTAACATACTGAGAAAGGGTACTTTTCCCCATTTTTATTCCTAATTCTTTTTGATAAGGTAATGATTTTTCAAGTATTTCAACTTGTTTTAAATTTCTTTCAGACATGAGCTGTTTTAGTCGCTCAGATGGGTTGCTGCTCCTCATGAAACCTCCTCCTTTTTCCTGTTTATAAGCCTATTATAAACCATCTTGAACAAAAATTCAAGAGAAAGTTCATAAAAAATGAATTTTTTGCTTGACTAGGTTCATTCAACGTGATAGAATATGTTTTGTAAAACAGTTCATGAAAAATGAACAAGAAAGGAGTAAGCTAATGAGTAACGATTATTCAAAACTTGCAGGAAAGATTGTTGAAAAGTATGGCACTCAATACAACTTTGCTCAAGCAATGGGGCTCTCAGAGCGCTCAATCTCTTTAAAGATGAATAATAGAGTTCCTTGGAAAGATTTTGAGATGGCAAAAGCCTCAGAGTTGTTAGATATTGATGTAAATCAATTACATGAATATTTTTTTACACCCAAAGTTCATGTTCGTGAACAAATAGCGTAGAAAGGAGATCACATGAACGAACTTATCAACGTAACTCTGAATGATAATCATGAGCCAGTTGTGTCAGGAAGACAACTACATGAGGCGCTGGGTGTTAATTCAAGATATACAACATGGTTTGACCGTATGAAGGAATACGGATTTACAGAAGGTCAGGACTTTCTCCCAAATTTGGGAAAAAGTACAGGAGGGCGACAAGCTACTGACCACATCATCAAGTTAGACATGGCCAAAGAAATTGCCATGATCCAGCGGACAGAGCGAGGTAAGCAAGTCCGACAATACTTCATCCAAGTAGAAAAGGACTTCAACAGCCCTGAGAAGATTATGGCAAGAGCCTTGCTCATGGCAGACAAGAAGGTTCATAAGCTGGAAGCTCAGATCGAGGCGGACAAACCGAAGGTACTCTTTGCGGACGCAGTCAGCGCAAGTCACACGTCTATCTTGGTCGGAGACCTCGCTAAACTCATCAGTCAAAACGGCTACAAAATCGGAGGCAATCGTCTTTTTGTATGGTTGCGTGAAAATGGCTACTTGATTAAGCGAAAAGGTTCAGACTGGAACATGCCAACACAACGAAGCATGGAAATGAAACTCTTTGAAATCAAGGAGTCAACCATCACACATCCTGACGGTCATATCTCTGTCAGCAAGACCGTCAAGGTCACTGGCAAGGGGCAGCAGTATTTTATCAACAAGTTTTTGAATGAGGAGGCAGGATGATGAGACCAAAACGGTATCCGTATAGTGGGAAAAGAAAAAACCTTGATAACTCAACAACAAAGGGTTCTAGTATCAAGGCAGTTGATATTATATTGGATAAATCAAGTCTTTCTTTTAAAAAAGACAAGATTGTCATAAACGGTCAGTCCATTACTGGTGTATAAGTACCATCTGGCTCAAGACGAAGCGGTTTATTACTATCTACGTCAATTGTTCCATCTGGAAACATTTCGCAGTTCACTGTTAGACCGTTTGGGTAGAGCAATTCAACATACACATGTCCGGGCCCTTTTTCGTGAACAACCTTTGTTATCTGATCTTCAGGGATCCCAGTATTAATAATCAATTCCATAGCATTCTCCTTTCTGTTAAATTTTCGACTAAAACGGTGAGAGGTCCTAGTCGAAGTTATTATATCAAATCGAGAGGGGATTTCATCGGTCTTGAGACCGATATATAGGAGGTTGTATGGAAGATAAAATCATAGAACTTGCTGATTACTTCATCAGCGAATCTAAAACCTACAGAGAAGCTAAAATAGCGTGTGAGAAGCTATTAAAACAAGTTAGCCATGAGATTGAACTCAGGGCTATGGAAAGCAATATTGTATAAACAAAAAAGCACCTAACGAGGTCAGGCGCTAATCAAAAAAACTAACTAAATTATAACACGAAAGAGAGGAAATTGCCAATGGCTTTGGAATTGTTTGGAGAGGATTTCAAAAATGAACTGCTGGAAGAGCTTGTCCAGTTGAATGTGCAAGCTATGACTGAAGCTAGATTACGAGTGGCAAGAGGCACGAACTGGGCTTCAATCAAAGATGTTCAAGAGAAAACGGGTTGGGGTCGCAAGAAAATCGAAGATTTCAGAGATGCAGGGAAATTCCGTTATCAGCAAAATGCCAAAGGCGGTAAGTATCTATATGACTTGAATGATGTACTACGTTTTCAAAGTCAGTTAGCAAAATAGAGGAGAATATAAAATGTTTGAACCACCATTAGTTAGCCAGCTTTTAGGGACGGGAGTCTTAGTCATTGGTTTCCTAGGAGCAGGAATCCTAGCACACCAACGAGAGCAACAGGAAATCGAAGAAAGACGGTTGCAAGAAGAGCATGACATGCAAGTTATTAGAGCTTGCAATGAACTGATTGAAATGGGACGTGAATTGGAACGTCAGGAAATTCACAAGAATATTCGTCGTCCGTTCAAGGGATTCACCTATGACACTCAGCCGCCTGTCGGACTTCCTTCATCGATTGAGGACGTACCACAAGTTTTTAGAGCATGCATCGAAGACTATGACAGGTTAGCCAGTGACTATCAGGAAGAAGCCAGAGATAATGATCTTCTAAGAAGTCAAAATGCAGACCTCTTGGAAGAAAATGGTCGCTTGCTTTATCAGGAAATGACTTTAGATTTCCGTAAGAATCCAAGAAAATGGAGGGCAAAGACATGAGTGTTAGTCGTGACATGAGCGAGATGGAAATACGTGTGTTAAACATGATCATGAATTGCGCGACTTTCGATTTGCCCATTCAAGCGAGTGAAATCCGCTTAGAAACTGGACTGTCGAAGCGTAAGCTGGAGGAGATTATCGAAAGCCTGCGTGTCAATTTTGGCCACCCTATCGTGGCTAAGAAGATGAAGCCAAATGGATATTACTTACCACGAAGTGAGGAAGAGCGACAAGCTGGTCTTGCTCCCTATCGTAGACAAATTTTGACGGAGCAAAAGAACCTTGCTGCGGTTATGAATATTGATTTGGATAAGTATTGGGGGAATAGAGCATGAATGAAGAATTTAGAATACCACCCCATGATCTAGTTGCTGAGCAGTCTGTTCTTGGTTCAGTCTTCATCTCCCCTGATTCACTTATATTTCTAGCGGATGAATTGGTTCCAGATGATTTTTACAAGCCTGCCAATAAGATTGTATTTAAAACCATGTTGTCATTGCTAGAGAAAGGTGAGCCAATTGATGCTACGACTATGGTTTCTGCTCTTACTAATCAGGGTGATATCTCTAATATTGGGGGCATGACATATGTTGTCGAGTTGGTAAATTCAACACCAACTTCAAAAAATGTGGAGCATTATGCCAAACTGGTTAAAGAGAAGGCCACGCTTCGAAAGATGATAGCGGACCTATCTGACTCCCTCTCGAGTGCTTATCAGGGCGATGTGTCCATTGATGACATCATCGCAAAGACTGAAAAGTCGATGCTTGATATCAGCAATCAGAATACGGGTACTGGATTTCGTAATGTGGCTGATATCCTTGATACACACATGCAGATGGTCGAGACTCGCTCTCAGACAGATGGAATTGTGACAGGTTTATCTTCTGGATTCATTGGACTGGACAAGATTACGACCGGTCTTCACGAGGACAATCTTATCATCCTTGCTGCCCGCCCTGCTATGGGTAAGACGGCTCTAGCACTGAATATCGCTCAGTATATCGCAGTAAAAGAGAAAAAGCCTGTTGCTATTTTCTCGCTTGAAATGGGAGCGGAAAGCTTGATCGAGCGGATGTTAGCAGCTGAGGGCATGGTTGAAGGGTATCATCTTAAAACTGGAAATCTGAGTGTAGAGGAATGGAGTAGACTAGTGCATGCTCAAGGTAATCTCTATGACGCCCCTATTTTCGTTGATGATACGGCTGGTATTCGTATCTCAGAGATACGGTCAAAGGCTCGAAAGCTTGCTCAGGAGATGGAAGGTCTTGGAGTCATTATCATTGACTACTTGCAATTGATCACTGGATCAAAAGGCGAGAATCGACAGCAGGTAGTTTCTGAGATTTCAAGAGAATTGAAGATACTAGCTAAGGATTTGAAAGTACCTGTCATTGCCCTATCGCAGTTAAGCCGGGAGGTGGAGAAGAGACAGGACAAACGCCCGATGCTGGCTGACTTGCGAGAGTCTGGCTCTATTGAGCAAGATGCAGACATTGTAGCATTCTTGTATCGTGATGCCTACTATCAGAAGGAACAGGCAGACAGTCAAGAAGCAAACAACGTAACAGAACTGATCCTGGAAAAGAATCGGCATGGTAGTCTCGGAACAGTGAAGTTGTATTTTCACAAAGAGTACACAAAATTTTCAAGTGTGGAGGGGTAGAGAATGGCTGAGACTTACTTTAAAAATGAAGTTGAAAAGTTTCAATATTTTCAATTGCCTAAATGGCTCTTTAAGGAGCCTTATAAAAAGTTATCAAACAACGCAAAAATAATGTACGCTTTGCTTTATAATCGTTTGGATTTATCTTTGGAGTCAAAGTGGCATGATCGAAATGGCAAAGTCTTTATGTATTTTACAACAGCTGAATTTTGCGAAGAGTTGGGTTGTTCTGAGAAGACAGTAACCAAGATTAAAAAGGAGCTTGTAATATCAGGTTTGCTGAGGGAAGAACGTCAGGGTTTGACTAAGCCAAATCGACTTTATATCCTTGGTCCAAAAATTATCAAGCGTGAACCTCCTGAACCGGAAAAAATACCGTCCAGAACCGTAGAAAATACCGCTCTGGACACGCAAGAAGTACAAACAATAAAGACTGATATTAGAAAGACTGATATAGATAATAATAAATTGTTGATTTGTAAGGAAATATTAGACTATCTGAATGAAAAGACTGGTAAGAATTTCAAATCTACGACTAAAGCACATCAGAAGTTTATCATAGCTCGATTGAACGAAGGCTACAAACTGGAAGATTTTAAGTATGTAGTAGATGTGATGTATGCTAGATGGAAATTTACAGACTATGAGCAGTATCTACAACCTCAGACGCTTTTCGGCAATAAGATGGACAATTATTTAAACCAGTCTATGCCTCGAAAGGGTCAGTTGTTTCAATCAGCAGTTGATGAAAGGCTAGGGTTTTAGATGAAACAGTTTAAACAATTCAGAACCAGAACAGTTCTTGATGATATCTGTGAAATCCATGGATGCCATCTTTGGTCTGTTAAGATTTCCATCAAGGGAAAGGTTGAGGAAATCAGTCAATGTCCTGAGTGCGAGAAAGAAAATATCCGACGCTTTGAAAAGCAGTTGAATATGGAATCCGAGGTTAAAAGCAAGCTATCAGATACTTACGAGGTCTTTGCTCGAGATAGTATCGTTTCAAGTAAGCTGGCCAGCAAGTCCCTACATGACTATGAAATTCGAGTTGACATCGATGAAAATGCTATGAATTTCGTGAAGAGGTTGGAGCGCTGCTATGCCAAAGGTGAGACTGGGAATGCTATCATCACTGGTCCTTCTGGTGTTGGTAAGAGCCATCTAACCTATGGATTTGCTCGGTTTCTCAATGAGCAATTTAAGTCTTATGATGAACCTAAAAGCGTGCTCTTTGTGTCGGTTGTAACCTTGTTCGACAAGATTCGAGAAAGCTTTGAGTTTGACAATGGATTCTCTGAAGCGAAGATGGTCAAGCTATTGTCTGAAGTTGACTTTCTTTTCTTGGATGACCTTGGGAAAGAGAGTCGAAAAGCTGACACCAAGCGCAACGAGTGGGCGCACCAGATATTGTTCAAGATCCTGGATAATCGGACGAATACGATTATCAACACGAATTTGAGTAGCGAAGAGATTAAAGAGCTTTACTCGGATGATTTTGGGAACGGTGCTTTATCAAGTCGCATTTTCGAAGGAGCGACAGGCAGGTGCTTTGTGTATCCTGCTGGGATGAAGGATAGGAGGTATTGATTATTAAACAAATGGTAGTTTGGGCACTTTTTGATAGCGGGAATGGTTCGTATCTTAAAGGTGCGAAATATTTGAGCCGTTCAGGGGGGGCGAACATTGACATCTATCCGATTGGAATAGATATTGAAAACAAGAACGATCATTTTATAAATTTGAACCTTGCTGACTATGGGCGATTGTTCGGAGACAATACGCTTTTTGATGAGCTAGACAAATTGCCAAAACCTGATTTGATTATTGCTAGTCCGCCATGTGAAAGTTGGTCAGTAGCTTGTGCTATGTCAAACGGAACAGCTTTCTGGAAACGCGAAGATTTATCAGACAGTTTATTCGTACCCCAGAAGCAAGCAAGCCCATTTACAATTAGACCAAAACAAGATTACATAAATGCTTATCATGATTATGATTTTGAAAAACTTTTTATGAAGCGTCTAAATGGCGAATTAACAGTATTTAATACCATTCAAATTTTAAAAAGGTATCAACCCAGATACTGGATCATTGAGAATCCTGCTAATAGTAAAATGTGGGAGTATATTCAAAAAATATTAGGTTTTCATTTACCTTATATAAATTTGGTTAGATATAACAATTATGACTATCCGTTACAGAAACCAACAAAATTTGTTGGGAATATATTTTTAAATCTAAATCCGGAAGTTAAGCCAGCAAGGACTACATTAACAAACTTTTCCAAATCGTACAATGAGCGTTCAAATATCCCTCAAAAACTTGTGATTGAGATTTTTGAGAAAGTATATAAAGAATTTTTAAAGGAGATTAAAAATGATCAATAATGTAGTGTTAATTGGGCGATTGACTCGTGATCCTGAATTACGATACACGCCATCGAATGTGGCGGTTGCGACTTTCAACCTTGCAGTAAATCGGAATTTTAAAGGCGCGAACGGAGAGCGAGGGGCAGACTTTATTAATTGTATTATGTGGCGTAAGCAAGCTGAAAATTTCGCAAATTGGGTTAAAAAGGGTGCTCTTGTGGGAATCACTGGCCGCATCCAGACTCGTAGCTATGATAATCAGCAGGGGCAACGTGTCTATGTGACGGAAGTTGTGGCTGAAAGTTTTCAAACGCTTGAAAAGAAGGATAATACTGCAAACCAAGCGAGCATGGAAAACCAGATGCCACCAGGTTTTGGTGCAACGAATCCGATGGATATTTCAGATGATGATTTGCCGTTTTAGGGAGGTGTGAAGGATGAACATACAGGAATTGATTGAGAAAATTGGAAATTTAGATAAATTGTATGGAGAAAAGTTTTATGTTGCTTTGTACGATGTTTTGAATTTAGCGAAACAACTAGACGAACCAGAAAAAGTCAAAGTCCCGCAGTTTGTTGCGGAAATTATCGAGTATTACAAGAAACAGAACGCTACGTTGTATGATGCGCTCAGAGAAAAGAATTTTAATAAACAATACAGTGAGTGGTTGCTGAACGAACAGGAAGCTTACGACAAAGTCGCTCGAGCGTGGCTTGACGGCTACGAGGTCGAGGAAGAGAAGCGGTATACAGTGGTGATGAAAACGACAAAACAACCGCTATATTATAATGCTGTGGATAAGAAACTATTCTTCTCTATGGGTGGGCTAGCTACAAACTTTACCCAACAACAGCTCGAAGAAGCTGGCTTCGGCTGGGTGTTCAATTGTGAGGGGATTGAAATTGAGGAGGTGGAGTGATGATTATAAAAAATTACAAATATAATAATTCAAGTGGCAGAATCTACTACACAATTGATGTTGATGGCTATGAACAAGTTATGGAACATACTAAGACAGAATATGGAAGTGTACAAAGAGATGATATTGATGATTTCTTAGGTACGGTCGAGGAATACGATTTTCAAGAAGCTGAGATGATTGAAGCATTCGTTGACTTTCAAAATGATTTGCTTTTGTATGGAATTGATTTTGAATTGAGAAATGAGGTGGAGTGATGGTACAAACACTTGAACGAGCTACAAAAACTGAAAGCAAACGCATAAAAATCCCTGCGAAAATCAGACCGTTCGATGTAGGTTATCGAGTAGTAAACAAACACGGTCAAGCGCTCGCTTTAAGAAATGGGGCAAGTATATTCGCTTTGCCTTCGCTTGCTGAAAAAGCCATAAAGAAAGAGTTTGGGAAAAACGATCCAGATTTTGATATTGAAGAGCATTCTGTTGAAGAGGTTGCTATTATCAATTTAAGTAAACTTCATAGCTACTTTGAGGAGGTCACAGATTGAAACGAAAAAGCATATCTAAAGCCATGAGACAAAAAGTTTTAGATAAGTATGGTGGTCACTGTGCTTACTGTGGCAAGGAATTGGATTTAAAAACTTTGAGAGTGGATCATTTGCATCCTCACTATCGAGGCGGAGAAGATAGTTTTGAAAACTATATGCCTGCTTGCTATCAATGCAATTTCTACAAATCTACTCTTCTGTTAGAAGAATTCAGAGAGCAGATGTCTACCTTGCACGAGAGAATCAGCAAGCCATTCATAGCAAGGCTTGGGTTAGATTATGGAATCATTAAAATCGAACCATTTGACGGAAAGTTTTATTTTGAGGAGGAGACATGAAACGATTCATCGCAATCTGGATTTTATTGTCTGCTGGATTAAATATTTGGCAGAGTATCCACATTAAAAAACTAGAAGAAAAGCGCCCGATAGTTATCTATCGAGCCGATAATCAAGGCGCAGAAATCAAAGGCAGAGTCTTACAAAAGGAGAAGATTGGTGACATGTACACTATCACAGTACAGAACTACGGTATTTTCGTAGTTACGCAAACAAGCTACGAATCATTGAGAATTGGAGATGAGGTGAGATTATGATACCAAAATTTAGAGCGTGGGATAAAGAATTGCAAACAATGCTAGATGTTTCTTTGATAGATTTTAAAAAGGGTGTTTTAGTTGGTGAGCATTGGAAATTTGGTGAAACAAATTTCATGAATTTTGATGAAATCGACCTCATGCAATCAACAGGCCTTTTTGACAGAAATGGCAAGGAAGTGTTCGTAGGTGACATTGTTAAATGTACAAGAGGATGTCTCCACGAAGTGTATTTAGAAAAAGAATACGCTGGTACATTCATAGGCGGAATGCCTGCTATATATCTAAAAGGATTGAGAGAAGGATATGCGTGGACTGGGGATGAGGAAATCATCGGCAACATCTACGAAAATCCAGAGCTTTTGGAGGGAAGCGAATGAAACCAGAAAAAATTGATAAAGTAAACAAACCAAGTTACTATCAAGGCCGGTATGGTAAGGTAAATTGATTAAGTGGAAAGAGAGGAGGAGAGTAGTATGAACGGTTATGAATTTATGTCACAGCATCCATGGTTAACAGGATTTGTTGCTGTTATCATTGGTATCACAGTTATCAGCACTGTCGAAGCTATCACTAAAATTTGGAGAAAACCAGATGAACAAAAGAATCAAGAAGAAGAAAGCTAAGCAAGCTCTACTGCGTGAGCAAGAGAGACTAGCTCAAGAGCTGGCTCAGTTAAGTCCTGAAGAACTTGAAGATCTTGTGAGAACCATCAGGGAAGGATTCAAGAATATAGCTAGAACACTTGCTTCTTTTTTCGATGATCTAGCAACGTTTTTTAAAAGTTTTGATGAGACTTGAAAAATAAAAATATATAGAAATGAGGTGAGAGATGCCCTTCTTTCCTGATATAAACGAAGCCAAAACAAAAGAAAATGCCAAAAGGATTCTAAGAGGCTATCCTCGTTGGAGAAGAGTGGCAAATGACACTGATGGTCAGAAAGTGACCACTACCTACTCATTCATGCCACGAAATCCATCAAGCGAGAGAGATAGTCAAGTTGAAAGATTAGCTATACGAAAAGTTGATGCAGAGATTGAGCTTGATGCAATTGAGCAAGCTGTCAGTGGATTACATGATCCCCTCTATCGTAGGATACTTTTTGAAAAGTACCTTCAGTGGAATTGCAAGAAGGATGAAACAATCGCAATGGACCTATCTCTTTCAGAAAGTTCATATTACGACATCTTGGATAAGTCTCTGATGGCATTTGCAGAACTTTATCGAAATGGAGAACAGATTGAGATTTTGGAGTAAATTTGGAGTTTTTTTGGAGTAAGTTCGGAGTAAATATATGATTTTATGTGCTAAAATTATATTATGAAATAATTGTAAAGGCAGGCACACCCTGCCTT
>ERZ1674051.291-NODE-291-length-13477-cov-19.556474_pt1 | contig 13477 bp, 10 predicted proteins | sample MGYA00581125_ERZ1674051 | MGnify/ENA primary metagenome ERZ1674051 (study PRJEB41354, sample SAMEA4873326) | human saliva metagenome | biome: human-associated habitat [ENVO:00009003]; feature: mouth environment [ENVO:08000002]; material: saliva material... | reverse complement strand
ATACCGATGCAGGTATTCCAGCAGCAGAGCATGGCTTGGTCAATGAATACTACCTCTTGGAACAAAATATCTACCAAGTTGAAGTCTTGAACCAATTGGACCAAGTTCCAGCTGTAGGTGCTTTGATTTCGATTGCTTTCCCTCACTGGGACAAGGCAACTGGTTCACCTGTCCGTGCTATTGCCATCTTACCATAAACAAAGAAAAAAGCTTGAAGTTTCAGTACTTCAAGCTTATTTTTTATCTCATAGTTACAAATTCTTCGGATCCGGTTGGGTGAATGGCGACAGTTGCATCGAAATCGGCTTTTGTCGCTCCCATCTTGATAGCAACGGCAAATCCTTGGATCATTTCATCGACTCCGTAGCCAAGACCATGAAGGCCAACGACTCTTTCCTCGGGACCAGCAGTGATGAGTTTGAATTTTGCTTGCTGGCGGTGTTGGGTTACAGCAGTGTACATGGAAGCAAATTGAGAAGTATAGACTTTGATATTCTCTTTACCATAAGTTTGCTGGGCTTCTTCCTCCGTTAGGCCAACGGTTCCGATAGCCGGGTGAGAAAAGACAACAGTCGGGATGTTTGTATAATCCATTTTGGCATTGACTTTTCCATTGAATAGTCGTTCAGAAAGAGTGCGTCCAGCTTTTATAGCGACAGGAGTTAATTCTTTTTCTCCTGTGACATCCCCAAGAGCATAGATTCCTGGAATAACTGTATTCTGGTATTCATCCACTGCAATGAATCCTTTTTCATTTAAGGTGACGCCTGCAGCTTCTAGATTGAGATCCTGGACATTTGGTTTTCGTCCTGTTGCCCAGATAACATGATCTGCCACGTGGCTGGTCATATCTTCAAAATAAATCTTCACACGACCATCTTCTAATTTTTCAAGCTTCATGGGAACCTTGTGTTTGTGAAGCGGAAGGTTTTGTTTTTCCATTTCTTCCATTAAGCCATCGACAATGTAGGAATCAAACTTTCTTAATGGACGATCACCGCGAACGAAGAGATCGGTCTGAACACCAAGGGCATGGAGCACACCGGCTAGTTCCACTGCGATGTAGCCAGCTCCAATAATGGCAACAGATGTAGGAAGTTCTTCCCAAGCAAAGACATCATCAGAAGTTTCGCCAAATTCAGCTCCAGGAACAGAAGGAATAAAGGGATGGGCACCGGTCGCAATTACGATATGCTTGGCCTTAATGGTTTCTCCATTTACCTCAACCGTATGAGCATCCACAAAACGGGCACGTCCTTCAATTCGTTCAACCCCATTGCGTTTGAAACTGCCATCATAGGAATTACGGGAACGGTCAATATAGGCTTCGCGATTTTTTCTTAAGGTTGCAAAATCAAATTTTGTCTGTTCAGAAGTAAATCCATAGTCTGGTCCATAATCGCGAATAGCTTCTGCAATTTGTGCACCATACCACATAATCTTTTTAGGCACACATCCTCTGTTGACACAGGTGCCCCCCAATTGTTTTTCTTCAATGACGGCAGCGCGTGCTCCATGTTCTCCAGCTCGGTTCATGGTAGCGATTCCTCCACTGCCTCCACCGATTGAAATAATATCAAATTCTTTCATGTTTTCCTCCTAAATGGGATTTCAGATTGATTGTAATATCAATTGTTACAAAAGTCAAGAGTTTAGCATGTTCCCAAGCATTTAAATTTCATTTTGCTGTGTCAATTTTAGATAGAAAAGGAAGGAAATATGGTATACTATGGTATATAATAAAACGCTTTCGTTGATGGAGAAAAACGATGAAGAAATTGAAAAAATGGCAACTATTTACAGCTGCAGGTGCAGCAATTGTGGTGATTGGAACAGGAAGTGTGATGATGTTTTCGCACCCAAGTACTCCTGATCAAGCAGTCACTAAAGAAACTCCAATGGTGCAAACGGTCAAGGATGGCTCGATCGCTTCTTCTGTCTTGTTAACTGGGAAGGTCACTGCCAACCAGGAGCAGTATGTCTATTTTGATGGAACCAAAGGTGATCTGCAGTCGATTTTGGTCAATGTAGGAGATCAAGTAACAGCCGGTCAGCCGATTGTTCAGTATAGCAGTACAGAGGCCCAAACCGCTTATGATGCAGCCGTTCGTGCTGTCAATAAGGCAGATCGTCAGTTAAATGATTTACTGACAAATGGTGTGACCATTGATACGACAGGAGATGAAGAAGCAGATGCCAAGTCAGCTTCACAGACCCAACGCACTGTTGATTCTCAAGCTAGCGATTTACGAGATGCCAAGTCTGATGCAGTTGATAATATGAACAAGGCTAAGGCACTTCTGGATGCGACGACAGTCAAGAGTAATACAGATGGTACTGTCGTTGAAGTCAATAAAGATGTTTCAAAATCGACTACAGGGACCAACCAAACTCTGGTTCACATTGTGAGCAACGGGAATTTACAAGTCAAAGGGGAATTGTCTGAATACAATTTGGCCAATATCTCTGAGGGTCAGGAAGTGGTCATCACTTCCAAGGTTTATCCGGATAAAACCTGGACAGGAAAGATTTCTTATGTAGCCAACTATCCGACTGACGCGGGTCAAGCAGGTGCCAATGCAGCAGGTGGAACACAAGGAAGCGGTGGAGCCAAGTACCCATTTACAGTGGATATTACCAGTGAGATTGGAGAACTCAAACAAGGCTTTTCTGTCAATATTGAAGTCAAAAGTTCTACTCAACATCCCCTTGTTCCCGTGACAAGTATCATGGCTGATGGGGATACGAGCTATGTATGGACGGTCGAAAATGGCAAGGCTAAGAAAGTAAAAGTGACGCTTGGTAACGCCGATGCTGAAAACCAGGAAATCTTGTCAGGCTTGAAGAAAGATGCTCAAGTTATTGTGAATCCTAATGAGAAACTGGAAGATGGAAAAGAGATCGGAAAATATGACAAAATTGATTGAACTAAAAGGAATCAATAAAACCTATAAAAATGGGGATCAGGAACTTCGTGTCTTAAAAGACATCGATTTAGAAGTCGAAGAGGGAGAATTTGTGGCTATTATGGGTCCATCTGGCTCAGGAAAATCGACCTTGATGAACGTCATTGGCTTGTTGGATCGCCCGACCAGTGGAGAGTATTTTCTAGAAGGTCAGGAGGTTGGAAATCTCAGTGAGAAAAAATTAGCACGTGTTCGAAATGAACAGATCGGTTTTGTCTTTCAACAATTCTTTCTTCTCTCTAAGCTCAATGCCTTTCAAAATGTAGAATTGCCTCTCATTTATGCAGGAGTTCATCCTGCTAAACGGAAGGAATTAGCTGAGCAGTACCTTGAAAAGGTAGAGCTCCATTCTCGTATGCACCATTTGCCTTCAGAGCTCTCAGGGGGTCAAAAACAGCGGGTTGCGATCGCTCGAGCTCTCGTCAATCAGCCAGCCATCGTATTAGCAGATGAGCCGACTGGAGCCCTAGATACCAAGACGGGGGAGCAAATAATGGACTTGTTAACCAAGCTAAACCAAGAAGGAAAAACCATTATCATGGTTACACACGAGCCAGAAATTGCAGCCTTTGCGCATCGTCGCATCGTCATTCGTGATGGAGTGATCTCCTCAGATAGCAAGCTGGAAAGGGGGACCTAATGCAAAATTGGAAATTTGCGATCAGCTCGATTATGAGTCATAAATTACGGTCTTTCTTGACCATGGTAGGGATCATTATTGGGGTTGCTTCTGTCGTTGTCATCATGGCTCTGGGAGATGGTATGAAAGCTGGTGTTACCAAGACCTTCACCAAGGACCAAGAGTATGTACAAATCTCTTATTCTCCCAACAAGAGTGGCTATGTGACTGGGATCAATATTGGCCCTTCTGATGATACAGGAGAAGGCGGAGGCGAAAGTGGCCCTGTAGCTGAAGACCGAGGGATGGCTGCTCCATCGGATATTGATGGGGAAAACGCTGAAGATGTTGATGGTCAAGTTCAAGAAGCACCACCAGTTGTGCAAGAATCTTGGGTTAAGGAATTAACCAAGATTCAAGGCATTGATGGTTACTATGTTAGCAATACCTCCAATGCAACCATTGCTTTTCAAAAGAAAAAAGCAGACGGAGTGAACATCCAAGGGGTAAATGAGACCTATTTTTCTGTTAAAAAGGTTGAGCTCTTATCTGGACGAAAATTAACTCCTTCAGACTATAGTAATTTCTCCCGGGTGGTGCTCCTTGATGAAGGATTGGCTCAACAATTATTTGGAACGGAGAATCCACTGAATCAGGTGGTCTCTGTTGGGGACAACAATTATCGCGTCGTTGGAATTTTCAAGGATCCAAATGCAGGGACTGCCCTCTATGGAGCTTCTTCAGGTGGAAGTGCCTTGATGGCCAATACCCAACTCGCCTCTGAATTCGGAACGGATGAAATTCAAAATATTGTCGTCCATGTGCCAGATGTGAAGCAGATTAAAACCGTTGGGATCGAAGCTGCTCAAAAGCTAACAGAACTTTCAGGTGTTCGCCAAGGAGAATTCCAAATCTTTAATTTGGATAGCATCCTTGAGGAAACCAACAAAGTAGTAGGAATTATGACATCAGTCATCGGAGCTATTGCAGGGATATCCCTCTTAGTTGGTGGCATTGGAGTCATGAATATCATGTTGGTTTCTGTTACCGAGCGGACGAGAGAAATTGGTCTTCGCAAAGCATTGGGAGCAACTCGAGGTAAGATTCTGGTTCAATTTTTGATTGAGTCGATGGTCTTGACCATCATTGGTGGGCTGATTGGACTTGGACTTGCTTATGGTGTGAATAGCTTGATTACTACACTCGCAGCAGCCTCCCTAGAAGGCCCACCGATTATTTCCTTAAATGTCGCTATCGGCAGTATTATTTTCTCTGCTTTTGTAGGCATCATCTTTGGAATTTTACCAGCGAATAAGGCTTCTAAGTTAAACCCGATCGAAGCACTGCGTTATGAATAAAAAAATAGGAGCGGGTCAGGATGAATGGTTTAAGATTCTCCACGCTCCTTTTTGATGCTGTTTTGGAATAGCTTGTCGAAACCTTGTCTTATACAGGTCAAACTATTTGGACAGTCAACGACGGTCTTCCGATGTTTTTGAGTATTCATTCAAGAAGCTGCATTTTTTCTTCCATCTTATTTTTGTTTAATTGGTAAATATTAGTGAATTTCTGGCCTAAATATGATAGAATAGGGGAGAATAACTTAGGAGGTTCCAAATGACTACTGAACATATGGAAGAATTGAATGACCAGCAGATTGTCCGTCGTGAGAAAATGGCGGCCCTTCGTGAACAAGGAATCGATCCATTTGGGAAGCGATTCGAACGTACTGCAAATTCAGGTCAATTAAAAGAAAAATATTCAGAATTAGATAAAGAACAACTCCACGACTTGAACGAAACAGCTATTATTGCCGGTCGTCTTGTAACAAAACGTGGAAAAGGAAAGGTTGGCTTTGCCCATCTTCAAGACCGTGAAGGTCAAATTCAGATCTACGTTCGTAAGGATGCAGTTGGAGAAGAAAACTACGAGATCTTCAAAAAAGCAGACCTTGGTGATTTCCTTGGTGTTGAAGGGGAAATCATGCGCACAGATATGGGTGAACTTTCGATTAAAGCAACTCATATCACTCACTTGTCAAAAGCCCTTCGTCCTTTGCCTGAAAAATTCCACGGACTTTCAGATGTTGAAACCATCTATCGCAAACGTTATTTGGATTTGATTTCAAACCGTGAAAGCTTCGAACGCTTTGTAACCCGTTCAAAAATCATCTCTGAAATCCGTCGTTATTTAGATGGTCAAGGATTCCTTGAAGTGGAAACACCAGTGCTTCACAATGAAGCTGGTGGTGCGGCTGCCAAACCATTTATCACTCACCACAATGCACAAAACATTGATATGGTGCTTCGTATCGCGACTGAGCTCCACTTGAAACGTTTGATTGTTGGTGGGATGGAACGCGTTTATGAAATCGGACGGATCTTCCGTAACGAAGGAATGGATGCTACTCACAACCCTGAATTCACTTCTATCGAAGTCTACCAAGCTTACGCTGACTTCCACGATATCATGGACTTAACAGAAGGCATTATCCAACATGCTGCGAAAGCGGTCCATGGTGATGGTCCAATTGACTACCAAGGAACAGAAATCAAAATCAACGAACCATTCAAACGGGTTCACATGGTTGATGCGATCAAAGAAATCACAGGTGTTGACTTCTGGCAAGACATGACCTTTGAAGAAGCTGTAGCACTTGCAAACGAAAAACATGTACCAGTTGAAAAACACTACACAGAAGTGGGACAAATTATCAATGCCTTCTTCGAAGAATTCGTTGAAGAAACCTTGACACAACCAACTTTTGTTTACGGTCACCCAGTAGCAGTGTCACCTTTGGCTAAGAAAAATCCAGAAGATCCACGCTTCACTGACCGTTTCGAACTCTTCATCATGACCAAAGAGTATGCGAATGCCTTCACCGAATTGAATGATCCGATCGATCAATTGCAACGTTTTGAAGCACAAGCGCGTGCCAAAGAATTGGGAGATGACGAAGCTACAGGCATTGACTATGACTATGTTGAAGCCCTTGAATATGGTATGCCACCAACAGGTGGACTTGGAATTGGTATTGACCGTCTCGTTATGTTGTTGACAAATGTAACAACAATTCGTGACGTCCTTCTCTTCCCAACTATGAAATAAGCTAAAAGAAAACACTGATCGCAAGATCAGTGTTTTTTAGTCTTCCATATAAGAGGTGTCGTTCCAAGTGTCTAAGTGATAGTGCTCAAAATCATCTGTTGTCAGAATCGTCACGCTGGCATTATCTAGTCCGCCATTTTTGCGAAGTTCTCCTGTGTCATAACCAAGCAAGGTTCGAATAGAAGCTGTCAAATTAGCCCCATGTCCAACGATGAGAACGGTATCGAGCTCTTTTCCTTTCAGGCTTTTTACAAAATCACAGGTACGTTTGGTCGTTTCATAGACAGATTCTGCATCAAAGATTTCATTTTGAAAGCGGGCTAGGTTATGGCGAAAGGCATCCATTTGTTGGGGATAGATAGCTGAAATAGTAGAAATTTTAGCTCCTTCCAATTTTCCCAAATTCCATTCACGAAGAGCAGGCGTTGCTTGCAATTCTAGAGGTGTTTCCAATTGATCGAGGAGGATCTGTGCGGTATGGACTGTTCGTGGTAGATCACTTGCAAAGGCTGCATCAAAAGGAACAGTAGCCAGGTGCTTTCCTAATTTTTCAAGCTGATGAATAGAGGCTGGTAACAGCGGAGAATCGCCATTTGATCCCTGAAAACGTCCTTCTTCATTCCATTCTGTCCGTCCGTGTCGAATAAAATATAGTTTCACAATCTTGTCTCCTTCTCTGTCATTATTCTAAAATATCTGCAAAAGTCGCTTGTACGAAGTCTGCTAGAAGTTGTGGTTTGATTTGAATACTATGGCCGATTTCCCCAGCAGATACGATCATGGTTTCTAACTGAAGGGCTGATTCATCGATAAAGATTGGGAAAGAATGCTTTTGACGAATGCCCACCGGATTATTGGCCCCATGAATATAACCAGTTGTTTTTTCGAGATCCTTTTGAGGAATCATAGCCACTTTCTTATTGCCCGATAATTTGGCCAATTTTTTCTCTGAAAGATGCTCCGTGATAGGAATGATCCCAATCACAGGCCCTGTTTTATCTCCTTTGAGAGCTAGGGTTTTGAAAATAGTAGAGCGATCAATCCCTTCTGGTAAGATCCCTTCTAAAGCGTTGATTTGTAAGCCTATGTGCTCAATTTTTGCTTTAGTCAAGATCTGCTCGACTAAGGTCTTTTTTACTTTATTTTTTTTTGCCATGGCTTTCTCCTTTTCTCTTTTTCTCTACAAAACCAGATTTCATTAGACCATTATAACATATAATAGCAGCAATATTCTCTTCTCCTTAAAAATAGAAAACAGCAGAAAAAGTGAAGATCACTTGATCTGCTGTTTTAAGGCTATGAGGAAGAGTTATCTTTTTGTACCTTGAAAAGTTTCCGATAAATCGCTTCTTGGTCTTGCGTCGGAGCAATTTGGTTGAGATCCAAGTAGTGTGAGAATCCATTTAATTGCCCTTGAGAGGTATATTGATGCAAGTCGTATTCCGTGTTGGTATCTGGCGCGGCATTATAGTAGCCATCATCAAATCCATAAGTAGGAATCCAAAGAGCCGTAAATTTATCAGTGGAGATACTATGTTCTTCCATGAAGTAAGTTCCGATATAGAGTCCAATATTTTTTGCACCCAAAGCTTGTAGTTTTGCTCGGAAAGCTTCAACACCTGCGTTCATATCCTTCATGGTTTTTTCCTCAACGTCTAACCAATAGTAGGTCGGTTTGTAAGGAGAAGCAGCCTTGTAAAATTCCTCTGCTTCTTTTTCCATTTCTTTTTTATCCTTAGCAGCGACATAAGCATAGACTGCGACAGGGATATTTCGTTTTTGGAATTCTTGGATATGGGTTTTAAAAGATTTATCCAGACCATTTAAGTAGGTTGCCGCATTTTCCTTTTTAGCTTGAGCCCCACTATGGACACGAACGATCACACCTCCCACATTTTGGGAGAGGACATCGTAATCAATTTCACTAGGCAATTGCCAGCCTGAGATATCAATGATCGGGCGGCCAACCAGTTCTGGATTGATGTCTTCTTCTTTTTTAGAAGAAGAGCTTGCAGTAGTTGTTTTTCGAGGTGTATTGGAGTTCGGAATGGTTTTAGTTGTTTCTTGTCGCTCTCTGGCTTGAAGATCGGCAATCGTTCGTGAAAGAACGAGAAAAGAAATGATACCGATAAAAAAGACTAAGAGAACAACGGGTTTTATCCTTTTTCTCATACAGAAACATTTTACCGTAAAAAAAACGAAAAGGCAAAACTTAATGCTTAAAAGATGCTGATTTCAGCCATTATTTTCAAAAAAAAGGAATCTTTTCATCGAAAAAGGATAAAAATATATGAAAATAAGAAGAATGATCAGAATATTTCTTGAAAATAGGGAAGAAGCCGAATCTTTTCTGGCCTTTCCTTGGTTTTGCTTCTTAAAAATGATATAATGAAGGTTGAACATTAGGAATATGGTGAATTATGAAAATTGAAAAAAGACATCTTTTAAATTATTCCATTCTCATTCCCTATTTGATTTTATCCATCATTGGCTTGATTGTTGTCTATTCTACAACAAGTGCCTTGGCAATTCAAAGTGGAGTGAGTTCGATTCGGATGGTCCGGACACAGGGGCTCTTTTTCATCCTAAGTCTCCTAACCATCGCCTTGATTTATAAATTTAGCTTAGATTTCCTTCGAAATAAAAAAGTACTGGCTGTTGTCATTTTTGCTGAAGTGATTTTGTTGATTTTGTCTAGGTTTATCACAGATACCGTCAATGGAGCTCACGGTTGGTTGACGATTCCTGGAGGGTTTAGTATCCAGCCGGCAGAATACCTCAAGGTGATCTTAGTCTGGTATCTAGCCTTGATCTTTTCTAAACGACAAGATGAGATACGCGATTATGATTATCAAGCCTTGACCCACAATGAATGGATTCCAAGGAATTTAAACGATTGGCGTTGGCTGACCTTGATTCTGATTGGAATCGTTGTGATTATGCCGGACTTGGGAAATGCGACGATCTTGGCCTTAACGGTCTTGATCATGATTACGGCTAGTGGAGTGGGCTACCGTTGGTTTACCTCTTTACTTGGTTTAGTTGTTGGAGTATCGTCCATCGTCCTTGGTTCAATTTGGATTATCGGTGTGGACCGTGTCGCTAAAATTCCAGTCTTTGGTTATGTAGCCAAACGCTTTAGTGCCTTCTTTAACCCCTTTAATGATTTGTCTGGCGCAGGTCACCAATTAGCTAATTCCTACTATGCCATGAGTAACGGTGGTTGGTTTGGCTTGGGGCTAGGAAATTCCATTGAAAAACAAGGTTACTTACCAGAAGCGCACACAGACTTTGTGTTTGCGATTGTGATTGAAGAATTAGGTTTTGTTGGAGCTAGTTTGATCCTTGCTCTCTTATTCTTCTTAATTCTTCGGATCATTTTAGTCGGTATTCGAGCAAAGAATCCTTTTAATTCGATGATGGCCATTGGGATCGGTGGGATGATCTTAGTGCAAACCTTCATTAACATCGGAGGAATTTCTGGTTTGATTCCGTCTACAGGAGTGACCTTCCCCTTCTTATCCCAAGGGGGAAATAGCTTATGGGTCTTATCCGTAGCGATTGCTTTCGTTTTGAATATCGACGCTAGTGAAAAACGGGCCAAGATGGAACAAGAAGGCATGGTTTTTGAAGAAAAAGGTAAAATCAAACCTTATTATTAAAAGGGAATTGTTGAATGGCTATTCAAAAAGGAGAAAAAATGGTCTTACAAAAATTAGAGAATTTCACAAATAAAGATATTATCAAAGAAGAAGCCGAAATCTTAACCAATTTATTAGATGATATTACGAAAAATTTGGTTCGTCCGGAAACCTTTGATAAAATTAGGCAGTTGAAGGATCTATCAAAAACACAGAACTATCGTGAGTTGAATCAACTAGTGGAACAATTGACAAATGAAGAAATGACAGTGATTTCACGTTATTTTGCTATTTTACCACTCTTGATTAACATCTCAGAAGATGTCGATTTGGCCTATGAAATCAATCATTTGAATAACGTGGATGGTGAATACCTCGGAAAACTTTCTTCAACCATTAAAGAAGTTGCAAAAAATGAAGATGCACAGGAAATTCTTGAAAATCTCAATATTGTACCTGTTTTAACAGCCCATCCAACTCAAGTGCAAAGAAAAACCATGCTGGATCTAACCAATCATATTCATGCTCTTCTTCGTCAGCATCGGGATGTTAAAGCTGGTTTAATGAATGAGAATAAGTGGTATAACAACCTTCGTTGTAATATCGAAATCATGATGCAAACGGATATGATTCGTGACAAAAAATTGAAGGTTACTAATGAAATCACCAATGTCATGGAATATTACAATAGCTCTTTCTTACAAGCTGTTCCAAATCTGATGTTGGAATACAAACGCTTGGCAAAAGAGCATGGATTAGAGCTTGAACAACCACGTCCGATCACAATGGGCATGTGGATTGGGGGAGACCGGGACGGGAATCCGTTTGTAACAGCTGAGACCTTGAAGCGTTCTGCAACCATTCAAAGTGAAGTCATTTTGAACTATTACATCGAAAAAATTTCTAAATTATACCGTCATTTCTCCCTTTCAACGAGTCTTTCTAAAACAAGTGAAGCAGTAGCTGAAATGGCAGCCCTATCAAGTGATACATCTGTCTTTCGTGAAAAAGAACCTTACCGTCGAGCTTTCCACTATATTCAGTCAAAATTGATCCAAACCTTGGTCAACTTAAAAGAATGGACGATGGTTGGGGAAACTAGAGAAGATCGTTATGCTGTCGAGAGGTTATTAGGAGCAAACGCTCATCAACAAGGGCCAGTTTCTGATTATATCGGCAATCGTATCTCTGGAGCTTTAAAGAAAATTTCTGAGAAAGAAGCTCCAGCTTATGCCTCTGCTCAAGAATTTAAAGAAGACCTTAAAAAGATCAAAGATTCCTTGTTAGAAAACAAGTCAGAGTATTTGATTTCGGGTGAATTTACAGAACTTCTAGAAGCCATCGATGTTTTTGGATTCTATCTGGCCTCTATTGATATGCGTCAGGATTCGAGTGTACATGAAGCCTGTGTGGCAGAATTGCTGAAATCAGCAGGGATTAATGACCACTATTCTGATTTATCAGAGGATGAAAAGTGTCAAGTTCTCTTGAAAGAACTTTTAGAAGACCCACGGATTTTATCAGCAACCCATGCTGAAAAATCTGAACTGCTTGAAAAAGAATTAGCGATTTTCCAAACGGCCCGTGAATTGAAGGATCGTTTAGGAGAAGAAGTCATTCGTCAAAACATCATTTCTCATGCAACCAGTGTGTCAGATATGTTGGAATTGGCTGTGATGTTGAAAGAAGTAGGCTTAGTCGATACGGAAAAAGCTCGCGTTCAAATCGTACCTTTGTTTGAAACGATCGAAGATTTGGATCATTCAGAAGAAACCATGAGAAGTTACTTGTCTCTTCCGATTGCCAAACGTTGGATTGTTTCTAAGAACAACTACCAAGAGATTATGTTAGGATACTCTGATTCCAACAAAGATGGTGGATACTTGTCTTCATGCTGGACCCTCTTTAAAGCCCAACAACAATTGACCGCTATCGGAGATGAGTTTGGAGTGAAGATTACCTTCTTCCATGGTCGTGGTGGGACTGTTGGCCGTGGTGGGGGTCCTACTTATGAAGCCATCACGTCTCAACCGTTGAAATCCATTAATGACCGTATCCGTTTAACTGAGCAAGGAGAAGTGATTGGCAATAAATATGGAAATAAAGATGCTGCCTACTACAACCTTGAGATGCTCGTCTCTGCAACCATTAACCGAATGATTGCTGAACAAAAGAGTCCATTCTCTATGTTTGATCGTTTCGGGGAAGTCATGGATAAAGTCGTGAATCGCAGTTACGATATCTATCGTGATTTGGTCTTTGGAAATGAGCACTTCTATGATTACTTCTTTGAATCAAGTCCGATTAAAGCAATTTCAAGTTTTAATATTGGTTCACGTCCAGCTGCTCGTAAGACCATTACAGAAATTGGTGGTTTGCGTGCTATTCCTTGGGTCTTCTCTTGGTCACAAAGTCGGGTGATGTTCCCTGGTTGGTACGGAGTAGGTTCTAGCTTTAAGGAATTTATCGATGAGGATCCTGAGAATATCGAAACCCTTCGATACATGTATAAAAACTGGCCTTTCTTCCAATCTCTCTTGTCAAATGTGGACATGGTCTTATCCAAAGCTAATATGGATATTGCCTTTGAGTACGCGCAATTGTGTGAAGAAGAAGAAGTTCGCAATATCTATCAGATTATCTTACATGAATGGCAATTGACCAAAGACATCATCTTGATGATTGAGGAACAAGACGAGTTGCTCGCTGAAAATCCTTATTTGAAAGAAAGTTTGGACTATCGGATGCCATACTTTAACGTCTTGAACTATATTCAGTTAGAATTGATTCGACGTCAACGGACTGGACAACTACCAGCCGATCAAGACAAGCTGATCCATATTACGATCAATGGAGTGGCTACAGGATTACGAAATTCAGGCTAAAAAATCGGAACATTGTTCCGATTTTTTTAGTCCCTGATATTAAAGGACCAAAAGGTATGTAATGGCTTAAATAGAAGATTTAAAATGAGAATTTTCAAAGCTAGATCAGGATCTTTCAGCAAGCTGATAAAATAAAAGAAAAGAAGAGGAATAATTAAGAAAATATAGGTAAAAGGCTTGCAATTTTATCTAAAATTCGATAGAATAGTAAGGAAAGTTAGACTGTATTGCCTACTGTCTATCTATAAAATATATTTT
>ERZ1674051.268-NODE-268-length-14026-cov-23.480710_pt1 | contig 14026 bp, 11 predicted proteins | sample MGYA00581125_ERZ1674051 | MGnify/ENA primary metagenome ERZ1674051 (study PRJEB41354, sample SAMEA4873326) | human saliva metagenome | biome: human-associated habitat [ENVO:00009003]; feature: mouth environment [ENVO:08000002]; material: saliva material... | reverse complement strand
TTTGGCGAATTATGTGACGCTAGACGGCGTGAGAATCATTAACCCGTAGGCCCCGACTCACCCCCCCCCGACTGAACCCGTGCCCCCGGGATCAATCCGCAGGCCCCCCCGACTCAACCCACAGGCCCCGGATCAATCCGCATCCCCCAAAAGTGAGTCGCGCTACAAATAGTGCCGGTTTGGTGTGTTTTTGGCGTGTCCCCAGGTTCGAGAGTTATAGTTATTACAACCTTATCACCGTTGCGGTACCACTCAACGGCGAGCTAACACACCCATCCCAAAGGAGCTTTCGTGGATAAGGCACTTATCTTCTTCGCCAAGTCGCGTTACGCCGACCTCTTCGGCGTGGCACTGGTTATTGCCATCGCTATCGGGTCTGGATACCTGAACACCAATCTTGCCAAATACGTTGACTGGGGCCCGATGACGAGCCTCATCCCCCTCGGCGTTATTTCAGTGATTAACGTGGGCATTTCAATGATGTCCACCCGCCTGACCGGCCGCCTCTCGAACGTCGGTAACGTGCTCGGCATTATTAACACGGCGCTGTCTGGAACGATTGACTACATTCTGGGTAATAAGGCAGCGATCATCACCTACCCGGTGACTTTTATCGTGTACACCTTCGCGATTCGTAGGTGGCAGAACTCCGAGCGCGGCAAGGCCATGGAACCGCCGACCGGCGCGAAGGGCCGACTGATTATCGCCGGCATTGTGGCGGGCTCGTTCGCGTTCTCCCTGGTCACGAACTACATTGGCTACGGCGGCAAGACCTCGTTCCTGTTCTGGATCACGACCGTGGTGTTTGGCCTGTCCCTGTCGGCCAACATTCTGAACGCCTTGAAGCTGACGATGCAGTGGCAGTTCTGGGCTCTGTACAACACCGTGCAGTGCGTGAAAGCGCTGACTCAGGGTAACTTTGCGAACGTCGGCAAGTACATTTTCTACATCATCAACAGCGTGGCGGCGTTCCTGCTGTGGACCCGCAACGGCACCGCGGCCAAGGAGGCGGTGGTGGCGTAGGGGGCGGTTCCCGGGCGCACCAGCTACCGCATATCCACCCAGCGATATGTGTAGGCACTCATAATAGATAGAGGGAGGGGCCCTCCGGCAATACGACCGGAGGGCCCCTCCCCTGCATTGTGCGGGCATATTTGCCCGCTTCGATAAGCGGCTAGGTTAGCCCAGCGGAATCGCGCTACCCTTCAGAACCTGACGCTCAGGAGCCGATTCACCACCCACCTTCACAATGGGGAAAGCAACAAACGCCTGAACACCCTTCTCACGAAGAATCGCCTTCTCATCCGCCAACTCCGACACGAAAATGTCAGAGCTCAAAGAGCCGCGTTCCATCGCCTTACCGACCTCGTCAACCACCCTACGGTAGGGGTGGCTGCGTAGCACGGTTCGCAACCGGGCGGGCGTAACCCTTCCGGAGGATACCGGAAGCACCATGAGCCGCGGGTGCAAAGTATTGTACGGGTACGCACCGGGGGTCACGCCAATCCGGTGGATCTGGTGAATCACCGGGAAGTTCGCAATACCCACCAGCGCGCAGAAGGCGAGCGCAGTGTCCGTCGGCTGCGGGACGGTGAAACCGGTTCCGGTTCGGGATTCCGGCTTATCATCCAGCGAGTCGTACAGGGTCTGCCCGGTAATACCGCTGAGCATTGCGGAAGGTTCCCAGGTGGCCAGGTCCGCGCACATCGGGCGCAAGCGGTCCTTGACGAACTCCTGTCCCCTGTTGCGGGTCTTCATCTCCCAGCGAGACGCGCCGTGATCGGGGCGAAGTGCCTTGGCGTCAAAACGCCAGTAGGCAGGTTCGCCCAAACCCGCAGTCCAGAGCAGAGACAGCAAGTCGTCACGTTCCATCAGCGTATCCAGATGAGCCTGTCGGGTCTTCTGGTGAGATGCCCAGTCGTCCGGGTACTTCTCCGCGTCGATTCCTCGAAAACGCGGTGAGAACGGGGAGAAAACAGCAGCTTCCTTACCCGCGCCGTAGGACTGGTTGACGTTCACCCAACTACCGTCAGCGGCCAGGGAAGAAACGTAGGAGTGCACGCACTCGGCAATTTCTTCTTCTGACACGCCTTCAGCATGCATCTGGGCGCGCGGCTGACCTTCCTGAGACCAACCGATGGTGACGGTTCCGGGGTGCTTCTGCTCAACCATCAGGGACAGCCCGTAGAGGGCAAAATGGGTCAATGCCGAGGTGTAGTCACCGGCAATAGTCAGCGTTGCCATTAGTGTCCCTCCCGTGAAATCTGGGCGTCTGCTGCGCGTTCAACGGCTTCAAGGTAGGCGGTAGCGTACGGGCCGTAGGTGCGGCTCGTCTGCTCCATGAGGTTGTCCCAGTAGCCGACGTTGAAGAGTCGGGTCGCCTGTTCCTTGAGCGCTTCGTAGTCTGTTCCCTCGGGCAGATAGCCTTCCTTGAGCAGGAAGCCTGCATCGTGAGCGAAGGAGAACCGGCCGTGACCGTGACTACAGCCAATGATCCGCAATACCAGGTCGCGGTGCTCCCCCACCTTTTCAGGCGAGGCCGCAACCATGAGTGCAGACAGCTGCTCGTGACGCCAGCCCCTCGGCAGGGCGCTACGGCTACGGGCGCGGTACGCCTCTGCCACGGAACGGCGACCGCTCTTGGCGAGCGCGCCCGCTTCCGGGTCTGCACCTAGCATCTGCTGGAAGCGCAGGTCGCGTTTGCCCTCGTCGTGGTACTTTGCAGCCAGTTCCAGTGCCTCCGAGAATTCCAGCGCCAGGCCGAGATTCTCGGCAAGCTGGCGGGTACGCTCAGCAACATCGTTCTGGTGGTCGTCCAGAAGAACGGGCCCAGCCAGCACCAACTCCTGAGCAATATCGGAACCTTCAACAGACTTTTTCTCGGTCGTCTTAGTCACTTCGGCGTACCAGGAGATAACGTCCTGACCGTCCTCAGCCTCGGTAGTAAGTTCAGAAGCAATCCTCTTCTTCTTACCGTCCGCGCTCTGAGCGTCGAGCAGCTCCGCTACCTCTTCGGGCGAGAGACCCAGGTATTCCCTGAAGCGTGCCTCACGGTCCGCGCACTTCTCGTACACATAGAGCTCGGCATCATCGAGGAAGGGCGCAGTCTTCAGCTCGTCCTTCTTAGAAGGCAGCTCACGCTGAGTCACGGCAATGCCCTGGTTCGTGAACGGAACACTGCCCGTGTCAAGAAGCAGGACGTCGCCGGGGGCCAACGACTGGTTGTTCTCATCGCCGTGGTCAGCATCCTGCCACAGAGAGATTTCACCCTGACGGTAAAGGAATTTACGCGGCTTCACTCCGTGCTCATCCTGGTAGTCCAGAATCTCCTGGAGAATCTTCAGATTCGCGGGGAAGGTTTCCCGGTCGTTCGGCACAAAGTAGCTGGTCTTGAGAATCTCCATTGCGGCAGAAGTGTTGCTCGGCAGGTTATCACGCACGATAACACCGCCCATTGCGGTTTCTGCATCCAGGGAGTCGTGCAGCCACAGGTCAAGGTCCGGCTCATCGTAGGGATTCTCGTCGGTACGCGAGAATTCCAGCAGGTCAGGCCATTCCGGGCGCTGGTAGAGCAGACGCTCCGGGGAGGACTGCACCGGCGGGTTCTTCACCATTGCAGCAGGGTTCACCGACGGGTTCTCAGCACCGTTGAGCACTTCGAGCCATGCATACGCATTGCTCAGGTCGACCGCCTTGTAGGGCGGCGCGTCCTTCTTCACCAAGTCACTGCTCGCAGGCTCAATAACGACGACCTTGGAATCCGTACGGTGGCCCAGACGGTTAACACGTCCGAAGCGCTGTGCCAAGGAGGAAGCCGGAGCCAGCTCGGTCACCAGGTCAGCGAAGTCAACGTCGATACCGACTTCGAGAGTCTGGGTGGCCACAACAACCTTCACGGACTTATCGCCTTCGGTAGTGAAGAGCTTGCTGTGCTTCTTCTGCAACTTTTTCAGGTCGTACGGGCGCATGCGTCCTACAAGAAGCTGAACCTCTTCCTCCTTTTCAAGCACCTTGTTCTTAACTAGCGCTTCCTTGATGACGATAGCCGTCCGCACATGGTTGACAATACAACCGACAGTGTGGGCTTTCTTGGAGTCTTCACCAGCCCCACGGCGGGCGAGGAACTCCTTAATAGCCCCCACAGCAGCATCCACGACCGCGCGGTTACCCGGCTTACCATCCCACTTATCAATGGGGCGGAGCACCAGTTCCTTATGCGAGTAGACACGGTCGCGTAGCTTTTCATCATTCGGGCTATCGAGAGCCTCAATGTCAACGCCCAGCGTGGTCGAATCGCTGTCCTCAGTGGAAGGAGTAGCGGTCGTCTCAACCACCTGCAGGGTGGGAACACCCAGGTTGACCTCGCGCTTCTGCAGCTCGGCAATACGCTGAGTGGTGTGCAACAGCTGACGGTTCATGTGTGCTTCATCGAGCACCATGACGGTGTCCATAGCCAGCAGAGCGGTCTCACGCGGGCGGGCAGCCTTGGTGCTACCGTAGCCACGGAAGAGTGCTCGCGAACCGTACATGTCGGGAGTTGCGGCAATGATTGCGCAGGCCGAAATGTCGGTCACCGGCAGGGTGCGGTTCGAGAGTTCGCCACGGATGTGGCCAACTTCGAAGGGCCCGCTCCCCTGCCCATCGTTGCGGGTCTGGAAGCTCTGGAGAGCTTCAGCAACCCTACGCAGAATATCGGACTCGTCAGATTCATTAGCGAGTGCCTTCCCCATGCGGTCGAGAATCTTGTTGGCGCGGTCCGCCTGGCTATCGACCAGTGCACGGCGTCCCACGGTCACGCAGAGGCGACGAGGAACGCGCGGCGCGGCGCCAACCGCTGCGAGCGCATTCGCGAAGAGGTGGATATCAACCACGGAGGACTTACCGGAGCCGGTCGGTGCGTTAATACGTTCCGGCCATACGCCGTGCTCGCAAATGTGGTCGAGTACCTCTTCCTGCCAGCTGAAGGGGTAGTGCTCTCGCTTTTCTTTGGGCGCGTCGTTAAGTGCGGCGTCAAGCGCGGCAAAGAAGGCACCGAACTCATCACGAGTAATAGAGGGCAGCTTGGTAGCGGGGCTAGTCATGCTTTTCCTCCTTCTTGCGGCGGTCGTATTCTTCGGTGGGCACGTCGAACGGAACCAGCAGGCCGCCGCCCATGTGGCGGGACTGGCCGATGGCTACGAGGGTCGTGTCCGTTGCCAGGTTGCCGAGGTCTACAATGCCGCGCCACGGCTCTGCGGGCAGAGTGCGGGGCAGCTTGTAGGCGTAGGCGGCGGGGTTCTGGGTTACACGGTGGACTTCCAGAACCTTGGCTTCAGCCTTTTCCTCGACCTGATCCCTCAAGCTACGAATTCGTTCGCGTGAGGTTTCAGCCTCGGGCGCTTCGAAGCTGTCACGCCACACGTAGGCCATGGAAAGCAGGGCGGCGTCAGCGAAGGTCCAGGCCTTCGTCTCGGTCTTCTTCGGGCGGTTGAAAACACGCGATTCGGGAACGGCCGCGCTGAGAGTACGCCACAGACGCTTGTACCCGGTCTTGGGAGCATCCCAGAAACCTTGCGCGGGCAGACGCTTCTGGCGAAGCTTCACGGTCAGTCGGGGGAAGTCCTGAGCGTAGAGGGTCTCTACACTCCTGAGTGCGATGCCGAGTTCTACTGCCTCATCGGTCGGGGCGCTTGCCGGGACCAGGACGAGCATGACTCCCTGAGACTTCACCTCACGACGCAGATAGTCGGGCAGGTAGCGGGCGGGCAGGTACTGCAGCGCCAGGCTGTTGGCCGGCTTGTGCCCCTTGGGGTACCTGCCGGTGATGAGGCTGGGCGCGCCGAATCCTGCGGCAGCTACGAGAGCCTTGTGTAGCAGGGAGCTTGCCTTGACGTACTGTTCGGGCTTCAGCTCTTCACCATCTACTTCGAGGAGCCACAAGTATTCCCAGGGGCTGGTGGAGGTTTCAGCCTCCACAGGCTGGTACTTGATGAATCCGAGGCCTGCGGTGGGTACCGAGGAAGGATGCAAAGTGTCTTCTTTGTTGGTCTTGTCCGCTGACTTGGTGGGAACCTTGGCAGGGTACGCTTCTGCATGAGCACGCATGAGCGCGTTGACTCGACCGGGTACGGGTACGCGGACGGGCATGCCGCCTGCTTCGAACGGACCCGACTTAGTGTCGATAGTGTGGGTGGGTTCCACGTCTCCGGTGTAGAGGGCGGTGAAGCTGCTGGCTTCTCCGAGGGAGGGTACTTCTCCGCAGAGCTGGGTGATGGTTTCCGCGATGTCTGCGGGCACCTTATCGTACTGCCAGCCGATGGTGTCGGATACAGCCCAGCCGTCGGATACTGCACGAGGCTCAGTCTGCCGTCCCTTGGCGGAACGCGCTACCTCGCGGTACATGAATCGGCTCATCTTGTTGTGTGAGCGGTACACGGGGCACATGTCGGGAATCTGCAGCCCGGTTGGGGGGTTCTCCTCAAGCCACTTGAGGGCCTTGAGAGATTCTTCCGAGGGGGCAAGCTGCCCGTTTTCGATAATTGCGTGAGGTCCCTGCGCGGCCGCGCTGAGGAGCGCGGCTTGCAAGCGGGCAGGGTCAGGGAAGGCGTCGGGACTTCCGTCCGCCTTGTGGCCCTGGTATACGCCGAGCGGGAACCTCGCGAGAATTCCGAGGTTCGTCATATTATTCAGCGTCCTCCGCGGTGGCGTTCGCGATGATGCTGGAGTTGCCGTCGACGTTGAAAATCTGGCCATTCCAGTCAGCTACGCCAGCCTTCTTGGCGTTCTCGATGGCTTCGAGGAGGAGCTGGTCAGTGTGTTCAACGGTCAGGGGTGCGAAGGGCTTCTTCTCACCGAAACGCTGGTCGAGGGTGACAACGGGTGCGGCAGATTCGATCAGGTCGCAGTTAGCGCGGATGTAGAGTTCACGCTCCGCACGGGCAATGGCGTTGAGGCCGAGCGCGGCGAGGAGTGCACGGGCAGCAACGTTCTTTTTTTCGTCGGTGCCGAAGCGCAGCTGACGCAGGGTGGCGAGGCTCAGAACCCAAGAGCGAATAATGCGGCGGCAAGCTACAGCACCGGTTTCTTCGAGCGAGGGCGGGATGCTACCCAGGCCGATACCAGAGGCCGATACGTGAGCGGTATCCTTGTTCTTTGCTTTGGAAGCAGCCGCGATTGCATCACGGTTCTTCTTGAGGTTACCGGGGCTCAGTTCATTAGCCTGGTCGTTAACCAAAGATTCCATGTCCTTAGGTGCAAGCTTTACGCTGGCGGCTACGGCGTCGACGCGGGCGCCGCCACGGCGTGCCTGTCGGTGTTCAGCGCCAGGATCCTGGTCTGCGAGGACGCCGATGATTTCACCGACGAGGGCGCTGCGCAGGCGAACCTGGTTGCTCTTGCGGGTGGAGTCCCATGCGCCGAAGAGGAGCGCTGCGGGGGCGGTGTTGAGCAGTGCGCTCATATCTGCGGGGGTGCAGTTGCGCAGTGCGCGGTACTGGTCGTTTTCGGTGATGGGCTTACCGTCGACACGACCGGCACGGAAGTGGCCGTCGAAGATGCGGTGGGAGAGCTCCATGTCGGTGTATTCGACGGGGCCGTTTTCGGTCTTGTAGGTGACGACGGCGCGGGGAATCTTGACGGCTGCTTCGTCGCCGTACTGGCGGCCCTGTTCGATGGCGGCTTCTGCGCGGTTGAGTTCGGACTGTTTGCTGTCGATGAGGACTACCTTCTGAGCGCTATCCCCGATGTAACGGTTTTCGTAGGCAAAGACGGACTTCGAGCCGTCAACGAACTTGGCGGGTGCTACGGATGCGTGGGGGCCTGCTGCGGGTTCGAGTTCGGTGATGGAGGTGATGACGGAGCCGCCGCCGAGTTCGACGTTTTCGATGAGGTCGGCGAGGGTGATGGTGTTCTGGGACATGGTTGTCTCCTTAGATAGTGTGTGCACATCTCGCGTCGATGCGTGGGTTGTGCACGATTTTTTGTTGTATAGCTTTAAGCTACATCGGTTTCCCGAATGGTGCGCGTGTTTTCGTCACGCCGATACTTCAAGGACGGTAATGCCCCTGAATCTGCACTGTAACCGCCTTGTTTAGGCACTATTCAGCGCAGCATCAGGGGCATTTAGTTGCATAAGCTGGTCAGTATATAGAGAAGGCTAGAGTCTGGCCCTGTTTTCTTGCTATACTCTGGGATTGAGTCTGCTGCAACAGAACTCAAAATACCCCGCTTATTGCGGTATCAACATACTTTAAAAGCCGTCTACTGCGTTTCCGTCGTGGTGGGCGGCTTTTCTTCACCCGAAGAAATACTCACGGTAACGTTGCTCCCAGCCGGCAGAATCGAGAAGATCCGCGTCCGGTGATTCGTGAGCGCAATCTGAGCTTCCGTATTGCCTCGGTTTGAGAGTACGACCAGAGTTTTCTGTCCACCCAAATCTTCAATATTGGGAACCTTCCGCATCTTCTCATCACAAGGGCCGCCCTTGGCGCGATTCTTCCCAGCCCACGCCTTATATACTCCCAACAACAGGTCTGCCAAGACGAGCGACAGCGTGTTCAGCACCAGGTCTGCAAAAATATCCATCGGTTTTACTCCAGACAACTGCCCGGGTCAATCCTCATGCAGGATGCGTGAGGCACCAGCCGGTCAAATTCGGTATATCTCGAGAATACACCAGATTTTTAAATTTCTTAACAGGTCCAAGTAAAAAATCCGCATCTCATCGGTAACATGCGTACCGAGGAGATGCGGACTGGAAAGAAAGCTCCCAGAGTTTTTTACGACTCCGAGAGAATAGGGTCAGCTAGCTTTCGGCTGTTGTAACAGGTCCAACCCTCAATGAACACCAGCGCGTGAGGGCGCTGAATCTGGAAATAGGAGACATGTCGCCGCAAGCTAAAATCAGCTGACTCTCTATCTATTATCCCGTCTTTGCCATCCGTCCGCAATCAGACCAACCTCCTCTGTTTCCACAACTTATAGCGCAGGTGCTTCTGAGTTGGCTATGTCACGGATTCACTCCGTTATCAGCTGGGCTACTGAGCTGAGTCTACGACCAACATCGGTAGCCATCTCCGCTTTTCTGCACTCTGAAGTTTTTAAGAGAGGAGAGCCCTGTTCTAGAAACCAGAGTGGACTCCAGAACAGGGGCTACGTAATCCGCGTAAGATTCCCCGATGCACATTCAGAACCACAATGAAGATCCCCGCCCGAAGGCAGGGAAATAAGCGAGAAAGTCGATAGCGGTTCGCAAATGGGGTTGGCCTCAATGAAAGTCCCCGCCCGAAGGCAGGGAAATCACACAATGAGGGACGAAGCGTGTGTGAGGTGTCGACCTCAATGAAAGTCCCCACCCGAAGGCAGGGAAATTCCTCCTTCTTCCACTCTTCAGTTGTAGCTTGCGGGCTGGCCTCAATGAAAGTCCCCACCCGAAGATGGGGAAATCGCCTGCGCCCGCTGGAGGTAGTTCCGTGCCGAGTTACCTCAATGAAAGTCCCCGCCCGAAGGCGGGGAAATCGCCTGCGCCACCTGAGCCTGCATCAGCGCCGAAATGCCTCAATGAAAGTCCCTACGCGAAGGTGGAGAAATTTGTCAGCCACATCAGCAGAATGCGAGCATAACGGCCGCCTCAATGAAAGTCTCCGGCCCGAAGGCGGGGAAATAACCAGTGCACGCCAGTTGCCGTCAGCATCCTTACCACCTCAATGAAAGTCCCCACTCACAAGTGGAGAAACCTTGCGGCCACAGACGGAAGCCTCCAAAGGTCATTATCCCCACCTCTACTACCAGTCCGCAATCGAACTCGTCATTCCTCCGCTCCCCTGCCGCGCGTCGCTAGCGAATGAGCTGCACGCAGCTAGAGAATGAGCGCATCCGGTTCGGTCACCTCACGCACCCGGCCAATGTAGCTGAAGGTCGGCTCGTCAAGCCGGGCCAGCAACCCCAGGTCGCAGAAAAGTACCGAATCCTCATCCGGATCAATCAGCTCCTGAACCTCATCTTTGATGCGCCGCACCTTAGCCGGGGCCGCATCCACAATGAAGACGCTGTACTGAATACGGTCCCCATAACTAAGAATGAGCTTGGCCAACCTGGCGCGCCGCCGGTCGTCAGGAACGTCGTAAGCGATAAGTGTTCGTCGGGCGTCGTCACGCATTATCGTACGGTCACCCCCGTGTAGTCGCGGGTGGTTCCGTTAATTACGCCCAGGAGCATGCGTGCCTGCACCTCAATAGCGCGGCGCCAGGTCACCGAGTACCCGTAGGTGGGGTGGGTAATCTCCGTGGCCATACGCTTCTCGAAAGCAGCGATGACGGTCTTCCGCCCTTCGGGTGTGAGCCGATAGCTTCCGCCAACCGTGGTGAAGTGCGCTGCCTTGACCTGCTTCCTGTTAATAAGAGACACCACCACGGAGTCCGCGATGACGGCACGGAATTCTTCCATGAGGTCAAGCGCGAGCGCAGGCTTGTTCCGTGAGCTGCTGTGCAGGAACCCGGCATGCGGGTCGAGCCCGCAGGTAAGGATGGCGCGAATACATTCTGAGCTAAGCATCCCGTAGACGTAGTTCAGCAGAATGTTGATGGGGTCGTTGGCCCCTCTCCCCTGCCGTCCGACCCAGGTCCAGCCGAGTTCGGCGAGTGCGTCTTCTTTGAGCATGGTTGCGAAGTTGCCGAAATAGAGCGAGGCGGCTTCGCCTTCAAGGCCGAGCAGTTCCGGGATTGAGGTAGCCTCCGGCGTGTGCTTCTGGATATCTCTCATGGCGCGGCATACGTCTGCGGCGTGGCCGTTGCGGCGAAGCAGGGTGGCTTGGTTTGAGATTTTACTGGCAATCATGGCACTCGCTATGGGCAGGTACCCTTGCGCTGAGAGGACGTGTTGTTGCACGCGGGCCAGGCCGTTCGGTCCGGTGCCGGGTTGTGACCAGCCGTAGACTCGGCCGGTGCTGGAGCACCAGATGATGGTGCAGTTGCGCCACATGAGTTCTCGTAGAAGCGCGGAGGAAACGTCGATGTTTCCATGGACGACGAGGCTGTGCACGCGTTCGAGGGGTATGCTGCTGGTTGTTTCGCCGAGGTGTTGGACGATGAGGCGTCCTTGCTGGACGGTCGCTCTTGATCCTTGCGTGGTGAGGTGCGCTACTTGGCTGTCGGGGTTGCTGGCGACGACGCGTGTAATGTTTTCTTTTCCGCGGGATTCGTCGGGTAGGCACACGGAGATGTGGGAGCACCAGCTGCAGCGGGGTGAGTCTTCGAGGGGTTGTGGTGCTTTCGGGTTGTCGATGAGCGCACGGGTAGTGTGTACGTATTCTTCTGCGGTGTGGATGTCTTCGTCTGAGATATCGACGGGCACGGTTTTGTTGTGGTTGGTGAAGTGCACCGCACATTCGCTGACTGTTTCGCCGGCTTCTTCGAGGCAGATTTTCTGAAGTGCGAGCTGCACCCTGTGGGCTGGTGTGACGGATGCGTTGCGGCGTACGGGTGTTGCTTTGTATTCGATGATGCGGGTAGAACCGTCTTCTTGGGGTTCGATAGCATCGCACCGTCCAGTGAGTCCGAGACGTGTTGATGAGATGGTGACTGCGCGCTGTTGCGTGCCACGGGATGTTTTGGGGTCGTCGACTCGCTTGTGGGCGGATTGCCCTTCTTGCATTTGTGAGGTGTCGGTCTTTTCGCCATTGGATTCGATCCATGCGCGGCGGGGGCAGTACACGGTGTGCATGACGAGTGAAATAGGAAGTTCGTCGCCTGCACTGTAAGGGGTAGACATCGGTGTCTCCTTGTGTGAGTGAATATGCTAAGCAGTCTACTTTGTCTGCTTGATTTTGAGGTTAGCACTGCGACGGAGTGTTTTGGCTTATCAGCGAGTTTATGACGCTATTCCGGCGTGTTGAGTTTTTCTGCTGGGACTCATGGAGGAGGGGGGTAGCAGCTGGTGGGTGGGGCCTGCGGCTGGGGTTTTAGCCTGGTTGCTTCCTACGCGGCAAAAAGGAAAAGCTCCGTTCCTGGACTGTGATGGGTCCGGGAACGGAGCAGGAATAGGTTAGGGAAAGTCCCTACACAGGTAGGGAAGGTTGAGGTGTTTCCCGAGCAAGCCGGGATGAGCCGCCCTCAATGAAGGTCCCTAGGAAAAGGTAGGGAAATACTGGTCCGACCCCTGACGGGAATCTCGTCAAGAAAACCCCTCAATAAAAGTCCCTCCGAAAAGGAAGGGAAATGAGCCTTGACCTTGATAACCCGAAGGCGGCGGCCCCTCAATGAAAGTCCCTCCGAAAAGGAAGGGAAATCCCGCCGACGTCTACGACGAGCTGGACAAAATCCACTCCCCTCAATGAAAGTCCCTCCGAAAAGGAAGGGAAATAATCGAAGAGGGGGCGCGGCGATTGAGCGCCCACTTCCCTCAATGAAAGTCCCTCCGAAAAGGAAGGGAAATCTGCGCTTAGGGTCTTCTTCATAGGGTGTTACCTCGTGCCTCAATGAAAGCCCTTCCGAAAAGGAAGGGAAATCGTGGGGATGGTTTTTCCCTGTGGCATTGATTGGTCTGGCCTCAATGAAAGCCCTTCCGAAAAGGAAGGGAAATCATGAGTCGCGAAGATGCGGCGCATATCGTCGTTCGAGCCTCAATGAAAGCCCTTCCGAAAAGGAAGGGAAATACGCGCCCGCCGTGGACGATAGCGAGCGCCCCGGCCTGCCTCAATGAAAGCCCTTCCGAAAAGGAAGGGAAATTCTGGCGCATGGATTTGGGACTCAAAAACACCGAGCCTCAATGAAAGCCCTTCCGAAAAGGAAGGGAAATCCCTGCCCATCATAGGAAGGCTCAGCACGCTCCAGCCTCAATGAAAGCCCTTCCGAAAAGGAAGGGAAATACCGTTTCCACCGCGACCTTCACCATGGCACGCTCAGCCTCAATGAAAGCCCTTCCGAAAAGGAAGGGAAATTGGGCAATATCATTCGAGAATACCGAGGCACCCGAGGGGCCTCAATGAAAGCCCTTCCGAAAAGGAAGGGAAATGGTGCGCTTCACTGTTTTTCTTCCTCACACACGCACGCCTCAATGAAAGCCCTTCCGAAAAGGAAGGGAAATATACAGAGCATAATCGAAAATCCCGCGAGTACTAGCCTCAATGAAAGCCCTTCCGAAAAGGAAGGGAAATCCCTTCATCTTCATTCTCATACCACATTTCTTTTTCAGCCTCAATGAAAGCCCTTCCGAAAAGGAAGGGAAATCGGTTCACCACCTCGACGATAGGCACGCCGGGGTAGGCCTCAATGAAAGCCCTTCCGAAAAGGAAGGGAAATGAAATAATCTGCTCTTCCTCAGCGCGTGCCAGCTCGCCTCAATGAAAGCCCTTCCGAAAAGGAAGGGAAATTTTTAAGGCGCTTTCTTATCATGAATAGCTCAGAGCCTCAATGAAAGCCCTTCCGAAAAGGAAGGGAAATGATTGCGAGGTATGCGTGGTCGATGAACGCGTCCCAGCCTCAATGAAAGCCCTTCCGAAAAGGAAGGGAAATTCCGAGTGCTGAGCCGCCTGCTCCTGCGAAGAGGGGCCTCAATGAAAGCCCTTCCGAAAAGGAAGGGAAATAGCTACCCGAAAATAGCCCGCAACCATGCGGCAGAAACGGGTGCTTCGCGAGAACCTCGCGGAGGCTTCACGTAAAATTATACACTCCAACCACATCTACCCCCGCATAACTCCCTGGCAAGGGAAGAAACCATGCGAGCGACACGCCATGTTCCCGTCACGTACCAGGTTCTCGCTCACACAAAGACCCCCGCCGGGTGCTTCCTAAGCGACCCGGCGGGGGTCTTCACGTATGAGAGGGGTTGGCGCGGTTCAGGTAAACCAGACTAACCAGGCAAACCGGGCGAGCTTCGAGTCTCACGGGACTAGAAAGAACAGCGCATCATAACCCGAGCCGGCCAAAGCTCGGCCCCGGCGAACAGCGGAACTAGCGCTCCGCCTCCTCGCCGAGCATGCCCTCACGAGCCAGCGCGGTCAAACGAGACACCGCGCGGAAATACTTCTTCTGGTAACCACCGGCCAGCATCT
>ERZ1674051.264-NODE-264-length-14080-cov-7.573476_pt1 | contig 14080 bp, 21 predicted proteins | sample MGYA00581125_ERZ1674051 | MGnify/ENA primary metagenome ERZ1674051 (study PRJEB41354, sample SAMEA4873326) | human saliva metagenome | biome: human-associated habitat [ENVO:00009003]; feature: mouth environment [ENVO:08000002]; material: saliva material... | reverse complement strand
TTATGAGATTTTGGAATTAGAGAAAGAAGTACGAAAATTAAGAGCATAAGGAGATAAAAATGTTTGAACCACCGATTTTAGACCAGTTAATGGGTGTTGGAGCTCTGCTGATTGGATTTGCAGGGGCTTGCCGTCATATCAAATTGCAAGAGGAACGTAAGGAAAAAGAAAGACGAGAAGAGCAAGAATTTGCGTCTATGATTATCCAAGGGTACAACCATGCATACGAACGTGGTAGAGAGGCAGAGCGCCAAGAAATTCGCAAGAATATTCGTCGTCCGTTCAAGGGTTTTACCTACGACAATGAACCGCCTGTAGGATTGCGCCCTGAGCCATTAGCATTACCAGAACCACGAAGAGCACGCCATGCAAAGCATTTGGGGTAGAGCAAAGGAGATGCTAATGACTAGAATCGAACTTGAAAACCGTGTATGGCTTTTGGCCAATCATGAAGAAAAAAACGAATTACTGGATCTTGGGCTAACATCCAAGGCTAGATATGTGAAACGAGTTCTGGAACTTGGAAAGGTGTATGCTCATGTTTGATTACGACAGAGATATGATGCAACCGCCTGAACCACGAGAAGAACTTGACCCAAGCCAGTACATCTATGCTGGATGTGGACAGTATCGATATGTGGGTGATGAAGTATGATTGAAGAGTTATACGCAGATAATGGCACCTTGCGCTCTGATTATATTCATCTTGGCCGAGAGCTGGGGCGAATCATCAACGAACAACAGGACGTTATTTTGAAGTTGCAAAACGAAAACAAGCGCTTAAAGCGTGAAAATTGGAATTTGAAGAAGACGAAAGGAAGAAGGAAATAATGGCAAATGAAATAGCTAAATTCGACACATTGACACCACAACAAGCATTCAAAAGTCCAGCGGCGTTAGAAAAATTTAAGTCGGTATTGGACGGGAGTGAAGCACAATTTGTTGCAAGTTTGTTGTCAATTATAAACAATAATAGTCACCTAGCTAAAGCTACAAATACAAGCATCATGAACGCCGCCATGAAAGCGGCGACTTTAAAACTACCGATTGAGCCAAGTCTTGGAATGGCATACGTAGTACCGTATAACAGAAGCGAGAAGCATGGGAACACTTGGGTAAAAATAAACGAAGCGCAATTCCAAATGGGTTACAGAGGTTTTATCCAATTGGCGCAACGTAGTGGACAAATCAGAAACATAAACTGCGACATCGTTTACAAAGAGGAATTTTTGCGGTACGACAAAGTTTATGGCACGTTACACCTCAAAGAAGAGCAAGTTGATAGCGGAGAGGTTGAGGGATATTTTGCAAGTTTGGAATTAATCAATGGATTTCGAAAGATGATTTTCTGGAAAAAAGAAAAAGTCATAGCACATGCTCAGAAATATTCTAAGACCTACGACAAGCAGATTGGAGATTTTAAACCAGGAACTCCTTGGAAGACTGAATTTGATGCCATGGCTCAAAAAACACTTATCAAAGAACTTCTAAGTAAGTATGCTCCTCTCTCAATTGAGTTACAGGAAGCTATTATGGCCGATAACGAAGATTCCAACGTAAACGAAGTGAAGAGAGCAAAGGATGTCACACCTCCAGAAGCTGACAATCTATCTGATTTGTTAGGTGCTCCAGAAGAAACAGGCGGAGTAATTGACCAAGAGCTAGCAAATGGTCAAATGGACATGCTAGAAGGGGAGGATTTCTAAAATGGTTGAAGAATTAAAAGATGTGACAGATAGCTTAGAACTCGTTCCAGTAACAGATTTAGAGATTGGTTTTGTTCTAAAAGCTGCTGAAATCGAAATCCAAGGTAAAGAAGTTTTGGAGCAAGCTTTAGAGTCTTATAAAAAGAAATACACTGGCTATATCGTTACAGAAGAAACTTTATCAGATGACATTAAAGTCAAAGACGAGTTGGGACGAGTACAGCGTCAGATTGAACAAGAACTTAAAAACCAGCTTTCAGAATACTCTAAACCTCTTGATGAAGCAAAGGCTTGGGTTGAAAGCATATTAGACCCTATCAAAACTTTGCAGACAGACATTAAAAATCAAATCAGGGAGTTTGAGGAGAGAGAAACAGAAGCCCGAAAGGAAACGGTCAGAAAAGCTTTTGAATCTGCAATCGCAGAAAGTGGAGTTGATCTTGACATCAAGCTGTTTGCTATTTACTTTGACGATTTTAGCAAGAAGAAGTGTTTTATGGCCGATAATGTGCGAATCAATCAAGCTACTTCTAAGATGATTGTCGGATTGGTTGCAGAAGAAGCCGCTAAGAAGCAACAACGTGAAGCTGGACTTATACAGATTACAGAAGCGGCAGCTAAAGCTGGTCTCGGACCTACTGTCTACATTCGCAGTTATGACAAGGGAGCGAAACTTGCTGATGTTTTGCAAGCAATTCTTGATGATAAGGCATTAGCTGAACGAGCTAAAGCGGAAGACGAGTTGAAAAAGCGTATAGATGAAATGACTGCTATCGCGGTGGCTAAAGGTTTGAACCCTGAAAAGTACGTTGATTTGCTAAGAGAGGGTCGTTCTGCTTTGGATACTATCGATATCTTACATGCAGACGCAGATGAGCTTAGACGGACCAAATCAGAAGCAGAACAAGATGCTCAGAGTCGATTATGTGCCCAAAATCAGCCTGAATTTGAGCCTGAAACTAGTTCAGGGGGTAATCATACCATCGAGCAAGAAATAGGCCGAAAATCGCAAAATATGGCTTCTGAGGATGGCGTTAAAAAATATGGTTACAAATTTACTGTAGATTTAATTTTTCCAGCAGAAAATGCAAAGGAAATAAAGGAGCAATTCAAAGAATGGCTCAATACTCACGGTGTTCAATTTGAACCACGAACAAAATCAGTGAAGGTGGAGATGAAATGACAATGGATTTACTTGGAAAAGATTACTACTCAGTAGCTTCCGCACGTCAATACTGGTCTATCTCGCAATACAAACGATTTAGGGAGTGCGAAGCACGGGCATTGGCAGAGCTGGAAGGAGAATGGGAAGACCAACGAGATAACACAGCTCTTTTGGTTGGTAACATGGTTCACAGCTATTTTGAAAGCCCAGAAGCACACAAGAAGTTTATGGATGAAAATGCAGATGCCATGATTTCGAAAGCTGGGAAAACCAAAGGTCAGTTAAAAGCTGACTTTCTGGTTGGCCAGCGCATGATTGAGAGACTGGAAGCTGACAAGGAATTTATGGAGTGCTACGTCGGCCAGAAAGAGGTTGCTGTCACAGGCAAAATCGAAGGAGTGGAATTTAAAGGCAAGATTGACTGCCTCAATGTCAAAAAGGGCTACTTCGTGGATATCAAGACCACAAAATCAGATATTGATAGCGAGGTCTGGGTTAAGGATGAAGCAAGTGGGCGAAATATTCAAGTCCGCTGGTTTGAAGCTTGGGGATATATTCTTCAAATGGCAGCTTACAAGAAGATGTTGGAAGAAGAATATGGCAAAGAGTTCCTCCCTATCATCTACGCAGTGACAAAAGAGCCGTACCCTGATACCAGAGCGATTGCTTTTGAGTCGCAGGAAATACTCGATTATGAGTTGACCAAGCTGTCCATGCTTATCCAGCGCCTTGACAAGGTCAAGCGAGGCGAAGAGAAAGCAAAGCCGTGTGGCCATTGCGAATATTGCAAATCGAAAGCGTTGACCCGGCGCGTGGAGGTAATCTAATGCTTCATCTCTACGAAAATCATCTAGGTGGCTGGTATACGTTAGATCATTACGAAGAGCCAGATTACTGCGAGACGTGTAGAGAGTTTGATGGGGATATCGGAGCGTTTCAAAGCACGGAAGATGTTGCGTTGAAGCTATTGAAAGAGAATGCTTCAGACGAAGAAATCCAGCGAGTAACTGGACTTAAAGTGATTGTTAAATTTGAAAAAGTGAGGAAAGAATGAAAATCTATATTGAACAAGATGACGTAAAATTGAGCTTTGAGCGAGCGCAGGAACTTGATTATCAAACCCTATTCAAAGCCTATCAGATGGTCACAGGGTCTGATGAAATTCTTGAGGATTTGAGTCGGAAAGAGCCTGAGAATACAAAGACCGTTTTAAAAAATGATGCTGAAAAAATAGCTGAAATCGATCCTGTCAATATCAAAGAAGCCACAGATAGATTGTCAGTAAAATTTAGCGGAAGTCCAGCGGTTTCGCAGAAACCAAGCGAGAAAGTAGATGTTGATTTGCAATGCCCGTTTTGTGGATGTGCGAAGCGGTGGAAAGTCCCATCTTACTTTAAATTCATGAATTGCCCTGACTGCCAAGGCTCAATTTTCTTGTCTTGGGCGACGGAAGTCAAAGGCGAATTGGATGACAATGGATTTTATTTCAGAGGGGACAGCCCGATGAAGTTCAAAGAGCAGACAGATGAATTCGAGGATATGTTTGCTGTTGAAAAATCAAAATAGCCAAAACCAACTATTTCCATTTTGGAAACAACTCAAAAATCAACAAGCCGTGCATTCTTGTAAAACTGCGAACTAGAAAACGTCAGTAAAGGTCATGTGACCTTGGACGAGCGACTGCCCGTATTTAGCCAATTATCACAAAGGCAGTCGCATTTTTTTGGAGAAAACAAATGCTAAACAAAATCGACATACCAGGAACAACTATCACACTTGAAATCGTAGACAAGACCATCAAAATCACAAATAAAATTGAATATGATATGCAGATGCATTTCAGAAATGCGGACGCAGATGCTTCTCTTGATACGAGTGGCGACGTGTTCGAGCCTCTCTATTGGCTAGACATCAGGGTAACACCGAAAACACCAACAGAGTATCATACGAGCCTTGGAGTAAAGAGGGAGAAACGCCACTTAGCCGAACTTCAGAAGTTCTTCGAGTTTATCGAGAACAACAAGCAAAATCTTTTCGACCTCTGTGGCATCAAGGGAGAGCTTCAATGAAAAATCTGACATTATCACTAGACATTTCAACTACTGCGACAGGTTGGGCCGTATTTCACGGCTCTGACCTTGTCCAGAGTGGTGTGTTAAAGCATAAAAGCAAGTCATTCTTTGAACGTGGACGGTTCATGGCTAGTGAATTGCGAGCGATTCAATCGAGAGCGCTCCATAAGTACGACTGCCATTTTGAATCAATTGTGGTCGAGAAGAACTCAGTCATGGGGCCGAATCAACAATCCATGATCAGTATTGGAATTGTGACAGGTATCATTCTTGGCCGACTGATTGCTGACAATGTGTACTTCGTGAACGTGTCGACATGGCGCAAGTATTGGAAGTTTAGTTACAAGGACCGAAGCAAGAAGTCGATGAAGCTGCAGGCAGTTGCTAAGGTGTCTGATAAATTCGACCTTAACGTTAAAGACGATGAAGCTGACGCTATCCTGATTGGTTCATATTTTGTAAATCATGGCCAAGAATTTGGAAATCTGGAAAGCCACAAGGTGAGTTGAGGAGTTGGAAGATGAATAAGCAGGAATTGATTAAGAAGTATAAAGAATTGTGGAATGAGCACAGCCCTTTTCATGAGCCTGTACCTTATACTTCAATGGTTGAACTTTTTTTGAAAGAGTTGAAACAACTAGACGAACCGCAACCAGTCAAAGTTCCGCAGTTTGTGGCGGATTGGATTGAGGAGGCTAAAAAATCTTGTGAAACAGTAGTTGAATTTTTTGGTTATAAGTTCTCGAATATTGAAATGATTAAATACCTTAAAAATAAAGAACGAATTAATTTGGTTGCTCGCGCTTGGCTTGACGGCTACGAGGTTGAGGAAGAGGAGCGGTATACAGTAGTGACGAAAGCAACAAAACAACCGCTATATTATAATGCTATGGATAAGAAACTATTCTTCTCTATGGGCGGACTAGCTACAAATTTTACTCGCAAACAACTAGAAGAAGCTGGTTTCGGCTGGGTATTTGATTGTGAGGGTGTTGAAGTTGAGGAGGTTGAGTGATGGAAGAAATGAAAAGAGAGTTTGCAGGTAAATTGTACAGAAAAGCTTGTGAAATTGCAGAGTTTTATGAAGAGCAAATGGATAGTGAAGACGATGACGAAGTATTTGATATTGAAGAGTGTTTGGTAGAGTTATGTCAGCTAGTTTTTGACGAAATGATTTTTTGTCAAGCGGCAGTATCGAGAACATACTTCGCAACATTGCCAACAGACAATCTTTATATTATGAGTGAAGCAAGAAAAGAATTGCCTTTTAAACCACAGCAGGAGGTCACAGATTGAAACGATTCATAGCTATCTGGATTCTTCTATCTGCTGGACTAAACATCTGGCAGATGGACAGGATTCGAGATTTAGAAGAGAAGCGTCCGATGGTTATCTACAAGGCGGATAATCAAGGCGCAGAAATCAAAGGCAGAATCACCCACAAAGAAAAAATAGGCGACATGTACACTATCACAGTACAAAATTACGGAGTGTTCGTAGTTACTAAAACAAACTATGAATCTTTAAGGATTGGAGACGAGGTGAGATTATGATACCAAAATTTAGAGTGTGGGTAAAAATAGGAAAACGTATGATATTTTCAGATGACATTCTTGATATTGACTACGAAAACAAAGAAATAGTGACACAACAAGTTTATTTTGTGAATGGTTTACCAGACGATAGAGACATCTATTGTTATGATTTTGACGATATCGAACTCATGCAATCAACAGGATTGGTTGATAAAAACGGCAAGGAAATCTTTGAAGGCGACATAGTCAAAATGTCTAAGGATGTCTATTCTGAACCTACTTATTACGAGGTTGTAAGACATTATGGCGGAGCCTATCGTCTTGAATCTAAACAACACGGATGTGAATTGTGGTTACGACATACTGATTGTGAGGTTGTGGGCAACATCTACGAAAACAGAGAACTTTTGGAGGATAAGGAATGAGACCGAAAAGATACCCTTTCAGTGGTGCTAAAAAAGAGAGTGAAGCTAAGAAAATATCGTTAATGCTTAAAAAAGTCGATGAATCAGACTTGAAAGGAAGTGTTTGGGCGGAGCCTCTTCATATCTATAGCAAAACAAGAGTCCATGTAGAGATAGAGGGATATGGAAAGAAAATCATAACCGAATTTAAAACAGATGATATGGATTTTTCCAAAAAAGCTTCATTCTTTAAGAGGGCATTATTCAAAAGAGCTGAAATGATGTCTCAGTTTGATTTTAGAGAAACAACAACTGAAGAATGGAATCGAATAATCTTAGAACTTTTAGAGCGTGTACAGGTACAATAACACTAGTTTTTGATGGGAGAATAATTTAAAAAAGGAGTAAAAACAATGTTTACAGAATACAATCACGAAACAGGAAAAACGACACTTACAAAACTTGCCAAAGGCGGTATCATTACAGTTGCAGCTGTTGCTTCACTTGGGATTTTTCGTCTCACGGCCGTGAAGCGTATCCCGGCTAATACAGTTGGAGTTAAGGTTAGCGCAATTGGTGGTGTTCAAGAAAATACCCTGCAAACAGGATATCATCTAAAAATGCCATTTATTGACAAAGTCTACACATTATCTACGTCTGTTCAAACAAAAACAATGGAGAAAATCACGACTCAGACAAAAGATGGTCAATGGTTAAATACTAATATCGATGTAAAATATCGTGTAAACAAGGAAAAAGCCATGACGGTCTTCTCTAATTACACAGACTTAGAAAACGTGAATAATAGTGTAGTATCTCCTGCTGTTCAGCGCGCTATTGAATCTGTAACAGGAAATTACGATATCTATGATGTGCTAGGTGACAAGCGTACTGAAGTTTATGAGGCGATTGATAAGGCTCTAAAAGAAAAATTTGAGTCTTACGATTTGGAGTTTGTATCCTTTACCATCACAGACCAAGATGCAGGCGATGAAATTGAAGCAGCAATCAAAAATGAATCGGTCAAACAAAAGGAAATAGACACAGCTAAACAGGAACAGGAAAAGGCTAAGGTTGAAGCTGATACCAAGAAAGTTCAAGCTCAAGCAGAAGCAGACGCAGGTATCATCAAAGCAGAAGGTGAAGCCAAAGCCAATAAAGCTAAGTCAGACTCAATCACAGATAATCTTATCCGGATGAAAGAAGCAGAAGCCAGAGAGAAACATGGCTGGGTCACTGTTAACGGTGCAGGTAGTGTGATCACGAATAAAGAATAAAATAAAAAAGCCAAGACACCCTCTGTCTCAGCTAATAGTTCTCGCAAAAACTATTATATCACAAAAGGAGATAGAGAGTGAACAAGGCTAAAGAGCTATTGAAAGAATTACAAGACCTTGACATGGACATCCAAAGCCGTATAGATGAAATCAATGAGCTTGAGGCAGGTTTGCTCTCAAGTCCTAAATGGTCAGGTGTCAAAGTCCAAGGTGGACAGACTAGAAAAGTTGATGATGTCTATACTCAGCTTGTCGTGATGAAAGAGGCTATAGAGCAGGATACTAAAGAGGTCATTAACAGAAAACTTGAATTAGGTAGAATGATCAACAGGCTTAAAAATCCAAAAAGTAGGTCCGTCCTTAGAATGACTTACATTACTAAGACTTACATTGAGGATATTTGCGACAATTTGAGAATTAGCAAGGCAACTTATTACAGATTACGCAAACAGGCTGAGTCTGAATTAGAGGAGACTATCATAGACAAAGTGAGCTAAAGTGAGTGCGCATGAAGTCTAAAATCTGTTAGAATGGTAGTGTCAAGAATTGAAAAGAGAGGTACCTGAAATCAGGGTGTCGTAAAGGGCATTGAGGGTTCGAGTCCTTCCCTCTATTTCGTTCATTGATGTCTCCTTTATAACTTTTATTATATTTTTGAGGCTTCGGCCTCTTAGACAGTAAGGACAGGTTAGCAGGTTGTTTGGGTCTCCTTAATTTTTTACCAAACGTGCGTTTTACTGCTAGACCAGTTGGTTCGATTCCAGCTGCTGTCATTTGAGTGTTTGTGTCCCAGAATGGGGTAGGCAGTTGGCTTAGCATTCATATATCACTCATTAACTTAAAAATGGTTGCAGAAGCGACCGAACCTCGCATGGTTGCGTAGTTACTTATATCCTAGGTAAGTTATAAGCTAGGCGGTTTGATTCCGCTAGAGGTTTTAAATGACTACAAAAAATAAAAAAAGGAAAACTTTCAAAATGATTACTAATTAACACGCAAGGTAGTAGTCGTCTTGCAGAAAGGTCACACGTCGTGTGGCTTTTTATTTTGTCGAAAGGTGGTGATGGAAAATTGAATGAATTGACGATAAAACAAAAGAGATTTGCAGATGAGTACATCATCTCAGGAAATGCAACGGAATCCTATAAGAAAGCAGGTTATCGTGCTTCTAGTGATAGGGTGGCAGGTGTTGAAGGACATAAGTTACTAAAGAATCCTAAGATTAAAAGCTATATAGATGAACGACTGAAACAACTTGATTCCGAAAAAATCGCAGATCAGCAAGAGGTCCTTAGTTATCTAACATCAGTAATGCGAGGAGAGACGCAAGAACAGACCTTGCTAAGCATAGGAGAATTAGGTCAAACGATTACGGATATTGATGTCGGAGCAAAAGATAGAATCAAGGCAGCTGAACTCCTTGGTAAACGGCATAGGCTTTGGACAGACAAGGTAGAGGCTGATGTTTCTGGAACGGTGGTGTTTTTGAATGAGTCAGAGATACCAGATTAAACAAAATGATGTTGTTGTTGATTTGCCTAAGATTGTCGGAGGAGGTTATGGCGAGTTCTGGCGTTCAAGAAATCTTTATCGTGTTGTAAAAGGTTCTCGTGGTTCGAAAAAATCAAAGTCAACAGTTTTAAACTATGTTATCCGTATTTTGGCATATTCTTGGGCTAACTTGCTTGTCATTCGTAGATACTCGAATACGAATAAACAATCGACTTATACAGATTTTAAATGGGCGTGTAATGTGTTAGGTGTGACTCATTTGTTTAAATTTAATGAGTCTTTGCCTGAGATAACTATAAAAGCGACTGGGCAAAAGATTCTGTTCCGTGGTCTGGATGATGAACTTAAAATCACATCTATTACAGTTGACGTTGGTAGCCTTTGTTGGGCCTGGTTTGAGGAAGCGTACCAAATTGAGACTGAAGACAAGTTCAGTACGGTTGTTGAGTCAATCCGTGGTAGTTTAGACGTACCTGACTTCTTTAAACAGATTACGGTTACGTTTAACCCGTGGAATGAAAGGCACTGGCTCAAGCGTGTCTTCTTTGATGAAGATACGAGACGAGCTGACACATTCGCTACTACAACCACTTATAAATGCAACGAGTGGCTGGATGAAGTCGATATCAAGCGCTATGAGGATTTGTATCATACGAATCCCAGACGTGCGAGAATCGTATGTGATGGCGAGTGGGGAGTTGCTGAAGGCTTAATCTATGAAAACGTGACTGTCAAAGAATTTAATAAGGATGAGTTACTACAAGATTCAGCTAATAAGTTATGTATCGGTCTTGACTTTGGTTTTACTCACGATCCAACCGCTTTGTGTTGTTCGCTCATAAACGATACGACGAAAGAGATTTATGTCTTTGATGAGGCGTATAAAGTCGGATTGATAACCAAAGAAGTCGCTAAGATGATAAAAGATAAAGGTTATCATCGCTCACAAATCATTGCCGATAGTGCTGAATTGCGATTGATTGAGGAACTAAGGTCAGAACATGGGATAACCCGAATTAAAGAGAGTCGTAAAGGTAAGGATAGTATCATGGCAGGCGTGTCCAAATTACAAGGATACGCTATTTATGTGCATCCAGACTGTAAAAACATCATGGATGAATTTTATAGCTATTGTTATCAACAAGACAAAGAAGGAAATTGGTTGAATAAACCAGAAGATAAAAACAACCACTTAATGGATGCTTTGCGTTACAGCCTTCAATGTATCGAAGGTGGGAAAGCAACCGTCCGCAGACGTTCTGATTATGGACTATAGAGAGGAAAGACATGTACCAATATTTAACCTATCCACGGGATGGATATGATGAGGGTTCTTTGAAGAAAGACCTGATTTACAAATTGATAACGAAGCATAGCACTGAAGGCTCACGTTTGAAGAAGCTTAAAAGCTACTACTTGGGTGAGCATGCTATCTTAAATCACAAGAGACGCAACGAGAACGCACCAAATTACAAGACGGTAGCTAATCATGCCAAGGACATCGCAGACACAGCTACAGGCTATTTTATGGGCAATCCTATCAAGTACAACAACACTGCTGACGGTGATATTGATGAACTACTTACAGCTTTTGATGATGCTGAGATTGACCAAGTAGACACTCAGAACGCTTTGAACATGGCTATCTATGGTCGTGCTTATGAGTACATCTATGCTAAAGAGGGATTGACTGAGTTGGATTCAACTAGTACTGATCCAGAGAATACCTTCATGGTCTATGATGATAGTATTGAGCGGAAGCCTTTGTTTGCGGTTTATTACTATCAAGTGAAGGACGATACGAAAGACGCTACTAAGTACCAGGCAGAGGTCTTTACTGAAAATCTGCACTATCACATGGTGCTGAGAAGTACAGATGCAGGAACAACTCAGAACGAGCAAGTAGAGCCTCACAACCTTGGTCAAATCCCGATTATCGAGTATCGCAATAATCACTTTGCGATTGGTGACTACGAGCAACAGATTAGCTTGATAGACGCTTATAATTCCTTGATGGGTAACCGTGTCAATGACAAGGAACAGGCAGTAGAGTCTATACTTGTCTTATATGGCACGCAGTTAGCAGACACTCCAGAGGACGCCAAGGTAGCGATGAAGATTCTTTCTGAAGAAGGTCTTTTGGAGTTGCCGGGAGATAGTGCAAGAGCTGAGTTCTTGAAGAACACGCTGGACGAAAGTGCTACGGAAATCTTGCGCACAGCTCTGAAAGAGGACATCTACACATTCAGCCATGTGCCGAATCTTACTGATGAGAATTTCGCAGGGAACACGTCGGGGGTAGCCATGGAATTCAAGCTGATGGGCCTTGAGATGATTACCAAGACCAAGGAGGCGAACTACAAGCGAGGATTGCGTCAGCGGATTGCTATCTTTGCTCATTACCTAGGTATGAAGCAGATTGCTCTGGAGTCTCATTCAATCGTTCCGCAGTTTAGCCGTGGTTTGCCTAAGAACTTACTGGAAATCTCTCAGATTGTGAATAATTTGGAAGGCAAAGTGACCAATAGACAGCTTATTTCTCTCTTGCCGTTTGTAGAAGACCCTGATGCTGAATTGGAAGCCTTGGAAGAAGAGAAAAAGAAGAACATGGAAGACATGCCGATGTTCAACCAAGACAACACGAAACCCGAAGATGAGGTAGAGGATGAAGAATCAGGAGTATTGGGCGAAGAGGAAAGCCAATCTGATTTATCAACAGATGGACAAGGCCGAAAAGCAGGCAGACCAGTTCGATAAGGTCTATCAGGAAGCTAAGGCTTACTTGGATAAGGAAATCAATAAGATTTTTGATAAGTTCCAACGTGATTATGGTTTAAGTCAGGTAGATGCTAGACAAGTCTTAAAGAATATGAAAGACAAGAAAGACTTGAAGGAACTTCGTAAGGTACTTGAAGCAAGACCGAATGACCCGAATATCCAAAGACTACTGGCTGACTTAGATAGTCCAGCTTATTCTTTTCGTATGAAGCGCCTAGAGCGTTTAAGCGACGATTTAGATCGTATGCGTGAATCTATCTATCATTCGGAGAAGACAGGCTCAGATGCCTTTTATAGCGACCTGATGAAGGATAGCTACTACAAGGCTACCTTCGACCTGCAACAGCAGACAGGACTTGCATACGGCTTTTCTGGGCTTCCTGAGAGCGAGATTAAACATCTACAGTCTTTTAGTTGGGTAGGAGACGGAAGCACGTATTCCACAGACATCTGGAAGAATACGGGGAAGCTTACTTCTAGCATAAAAGATGAACTACTCATAAGCCTCATGACAGGCCGAGATACACGAGAAACTGCACAAGCAATCGCTGAGAGGTTCAACGTAGGTCAGAACGATGCAAGGCGTTTGGTTCGGACAGAATCAGCCTTTTTTCATAACCAAATGGAACTACTCAGCTATGAGGAAGCGGATATAGAGAAGTATATCTTTGTGGCCGTCTTAGACAAGCGTACCTCACGCATTTGTCAGGAACATGATAATCAAGTCTATGATAGGGATAAGGCTGTCCCTGGAGTCAATTGTCCGCCTATGCATCCGTGGTGTAGGTCTACTACTGTCGGATACGATGAGGACGCAGACTACAGCAAGCTGAAGCGCAGGGCAAGGAATCCAGTGACAGGTAAGACCGAGCTAGTACCTGCTGATATGAGTTATAAAGAGTGGTATAGCAAGTATGTTGCGAAAGATGGGGAAAAGATGTATAATCAGGATATGAGTTCAATTGATTTAATGGCGAAATCACAACAATTCGTAGTCGGTGATAGGATTCGGGTCAGCGCTAAACAAGTTCATGGGACGGGTTATGATTTTTGGTTACAAGACAACACTAAGAAAATTAGGGATACCATGCGAAACGTTCATGAGAGTTTGAAAGATTTATCTGACTTTGACGTGCCCAAAATTGTCATTGTGAAACATAGTCGATTGAACGCTTTTGCAGGATATAATCAAGAACAAAATATTCTTTTTGTTAGTGATATTTTGCATTCAAAAGAGCAGATTCAAAACCTGTTGTCAGATGACTACTTTGCTTCAAATGACCTTACCGGTATTTTAAAGCATGAGTTGACCCATAAAAAACATTGGGATTCTGCAAAAGTGTTTTACAAAAAGAATAAAAAGAGGTATAATAACCTTGAAGAAGCAATGAAAGCATTAAATGCTCCGTTGGTGTCGTATGTGAAAACACAACAAAACCTTGATATGATGTATCTTCATAGAATTAGTATTGATGCGTTAGCTGCTTTTGAGAAAAATAATATCAATGAATTAGTAGCTGAAGTCGGTGTTTTAGCTGAAGACACGCCAGATAAAATATTGTTACAAAAAGTTAAGGAGGTACTGAAATGGAAGTAATGGCGCTACCTAGTAAAGAAACAATGCAATTCTA